>Ga0058864_1032273_pt1 | contig 15464 bp, 12 predicted proteins | sample TNRReaAnaerobRNA_FD_61087 | JGI IMG/M metagenome (GOLD analysis project Ga0058864, IMG submission 61087) | Wastewater treatment Type I Accumulibacter community from EBPR Bioreactor in Madison, WI, USA - TNR Reactor, Time B -10min-Anaerobic_... | ecosystem: Engineered > Bioreactor > EBPR >... | reverse complement strand
TGTAAATAAGCTATTGAGCATGATTAAAGAGAGTGAATTGATACTAAAGGAAGGCAGAGTTTATCACCTGGGCTTGTCAAAAGATGAGTTGGCCGACACGATCATCACAGTAGGTGATCCACAGCGTGTTACACGGGTTACCATGCATTTCGATCAGGTGGATACGATCGTTCAGAACAGGGAGTTCATCACTCATACTGGCAGGATAGGCAATAAACGCATTTCAGTGATCGGCACAGGGATCGGTCCGGACAATATTGACATCATGATCAATGAGGCGGATGCACTGAAAAATATAAATTTTGAAACACGTCGGATTTGCGATAAACTAAATCCTTTGACCATTATCAGAATGGGTACTTCAGGTTCATTACAGGCAGATATCGATGTGGATGATATCCTGATCTCCTCACATGGTTTTGGCATTGACGGGTTGATGAATTTTTATGATTATCCGAAATCTGCGTTTCAAAAGGCATTTCTTCAGGAAATATCCAGCAAATTTCCTCAATTGCTTAACATTTGTATTCCTACAATTTTTGAAGCAGACAAACATCTGTTGGAAAGTTTTCCTATTGATTGGCATCGGGGCATGACCATCACCGCAGGAGGCTTTTATGGTCCACAGGGACGTGAATTGAGGTTAAAACAATTTATGAGACCAGTCATTGATCAGTTGACTTTGTTTAATTTCAGAGGTCACCGGTTTTGCAATTTTGAAATGGAAACCTCTGCGATTTACGGTTTGGCAAAATTACTCGGGCATCGTGCCATGTCGATCAATGCCATTGTAGCCAATCGGGTTCAAAAAACCTATAGTCAAAAACCTCAGGAAACTATTGACAGGATGATAAAAAATGCCTTGGAAGTGATCGTGGAGAAGGATTTGTAGTGAATTCAATATCCATATTTAATTGAAAAAGTATTAATTTATTGAATCAAATTCCAGTTAGCAGGATTACTATCCAAAATACTATATAAATGACCTATATAGATTTTATAGTCAAAAATCTTTTACGAATAATTTATGCATATCGGATTAAGGAATGGATTCTGTTAATTAAGTATCATTCATTTCATTACTCAAAAAAAGTTCCTTTGATTATAGCCGTGGCTGATGGAAGGAGGAGTTCAAAAGGCTTGACAGATCGTTTTAAGGGAATGGTTTCATTATATGCTCTGGCAAAAGCTACTCATTCAAATTTTAAAATACTATTTACTCACCCATTTAATCTGACGGATTATTTGATACCTAAGCAGTACGATTGGATTCCTGACGATTCAGAATTGAGTGATTCTGTATGGGATGTCAGATATAGAATCATCAAAAAATATCCAGGTGTAAATAAACTGTATAAGGAATTACCCATAAACAGGCAATATCGTGTATATGCAAATTATAATTATCTTGAAAATATAAATAAAAAATTTGACAAACAATTCGATTTTGCCAGTTTATTCCACGAGTTATTCATTCCAACAAAGCTTCTGCAAGACGAGATAGACCATCATCTGGAAAAAATAGGAAAGAAATATATCTCTTGTACATTTCGTTTTCAATCTCTTTTAGGGGACTTTAAAGAATATCATTTCAGGTCCGCTCCAAAGAGAAAACAAAAGAAATTGCTAGAAGTTTGTGTGCAGGCGCTGAAGGAATTAATTGAAAAAAATAATTGTCCTGTTGTTGTTACATCTGACAGTACTCGTTTTTTATCTGAAATTAAAGGAATTAACCAGGTTTATACTATTCCAGGAAGAGTGGTTCATATGGATTGTACTTTCGGCGAAAAACGCGAGGTTTATTTAAAATCATTTGTTGACTTTTTTATGATCGCACATGCTGAAAAGGTATATATCCTGGGCACAAAAGAAATGTATCCATCCCATTTTCCTTTATATGCCGCAACTATTTATAAAAAACCTTTCGAGAGGATCCGGATAGAATAATAAAATATATAAATAGTTTATTTGCTCAGAAATTCAGCTGATTATATATAATTTTCATTCATAATTTATTTTAAACTGCTGACGAATAATTTGCATAAATCAGGTTTCAAATGCATTATCATGAAATCCGGATGTTGTAATAATATTGCAATTACTTTAATAAAATAGATACATAATTTTTTATAATCGGTATTTATGCGTTATTATTATGTTATTATTATGTTATTATTAAAACCATTTAAATTTATTTTAAAATGAAGAACCGAAATCTGTTTATTCTTATCATTATCGTATTCATCCTGGCTCCTGCCATTCATTTTTTCATTGCCGGGAAAGACGTAGAACAATCAACATTGCGGATTGTATTGGTTGGATTGCAAATCCTGGGCGGAATATTTTTGGTGATCTATTATGGTTTGAAACCTAAAGAGAAGAAATGAATTTTGTTTCCTTACTTAGTTATTTCAGTTTTTATTAAATGATCACAAAAAAAGTAAAGTGTCCTGGATTTTATAGTTGAACAGCGTTGAAATCAAAAGCCCCTTCTGCAAAACACAAGGGGCTTTTCTTATTTTTAAGCCTGTTAAAGGCGATTTTCAACTATTTAGCTGGCACCAGCTTGAATTCTACCCTTCTGTTCAATGCCCTGCCTTCAACTGAACCATTGGAGGCGATCGGCCTTGTATCTCCATAACCTGTATGGGTCATTCTTTGTGAATTGACACCGCTGCCGGTAAGGAAATCAAAACAGGCTTCCGCGCGATCTTCTGACAATATCTGATTTTTGAAAGTGGATCCTGTATTGTCAGTATGTCCGCTGATGGACAGATTGTAATCAGGATATTTGTTCATGATCTGAACAATTTGCCCAAGAGTTTTATAAGACTCAGGCTTCAGAACCGCCATACCTGTTTCAAATTGTACTGATCGCATCGCTACATTGAGGGTTTCCTGATCTTCTTTTTTAATCTCAGGACAGCCGTTGTTCCAAACAGGACCTGCAGTATTCGGACATTTGTCCAGATGATCCGGCACACCGTCTCCGTCACTGTCAGGACAGCCCTCATAAACCGGTAAACCCGGCTTTTCAGGACACTTATCCAGATGATCCAAAACACCGTCTCCATCTCTGTCCGGACAACCATCCCGGTTGACTTTGCTTCCTTTTGGTGTATCAGCACATTTATCGAGATGATCCGGCACACCGTCATAATCTTTATCATCCACATCTACCAATATACAACCGCTTTCATCCACTATTGCACCTTTGGGTGTATTGTTACATCTGTCCATATAATCTGGTACACCGTCACCATCAGTATCCGCGGGACAACCATCTTTATTTACCGCGGCACCTCTTGGAGTATTTGCGCATTTATCCTGGTGATCCGGAACGCCATCCGCATCTTCATCTATCGGACAGCCATCTTTATCCACAGCTACACCCTTGGGAGTACCTGAACATTTATCCATAATATCAGCAACTCCGTCACCATCCGCATCCAATACTTTTGTTTCAGGACATCCTTTGCTTGAAGACGGTCCTGCAACCTTAGGACAATCATCCAAATGATCAGGAGTGCCATCACCGTCTACATCCGGGCAACCATTATGCTTTGGCAATCCCGCTACATCAGGACATGCATCCATGTAATCGGGAACGCCGTCTTTATCTGCATCAGGACAACCATGAAACTCGGTCAATCCTGCAACTTTCGGACACAAATCCAGATAATCAGGAATTCCATCCATGTCAGAGTCAATAACAACCGGATCAGTTTTAGTTTTTGTTTTAGTTTTTGTTTTATCTTTTGCCTTTCCAAACATAAATTTAATACCTATTCCGTGATGGAAATTATTTCTGTTTTCACCCAGACTTAACCTGAATTCAGACTGCCAGTTGATGTATGCCCTTTCGTTTACCCTGAAATTCAGCCCGGCACCAACAGGAAACTGAACGTTGCTGCTTCCTCCCAGTTCTTTTGTAATGCCGGTTCCAGCCATAATGTAAGGTACAAGTCTCATTTTATTATTCAGAAAATGATATTGTGCTATCACATCGCCTCCCAGGATGGTTGTCCTTTTTTGAAATAAGGAATCCTTAATGACCCCTACCCTTAGAGGTATACCAACTTTGATCTTTCCATCAAAACGATGCAGATAGATTAATTCCAATCCCTGACTGTAATCTTTAAAAGTGGTGAATTGTCCTCCATTCATCGTTTGGTAATCCAGGAAAATAGTTTTCAAACCGATCTCATGCTGGTATATATCTTGTTGTGAGTTTGCAGTTTGAAAGAGGCAAAACCAAATTATAACTACGTAAAAAACTTTATTCATCATGTTACAATTATAAAAATTCAATGCTAAACCATGCAAAATTAGCATATATTATAGTGTTTTCAATACTATTCCAGCAAATTATGCATAAAAAACGCTTTAAATATGTATAAAATGCCGGATTTATACTAAGATTCAGATAATTAGTCATTCGTTACAAGAGAATCCATGAATTTGTTGGATGGTTCATGAATTAAAATTTTTGGAATGGTAAAAATACACTTTTAGAAACCAATCCAATGATTTACTCACCAAGACTTAGAATTTTCAACTCAACCCTTTGGTTGCGGCGTCGTCCGTCAACGGTGGCGTTGGAAGCGATCGGGTTTCTTTTACCATAGCCTTTATACGTGATTCGATTGGAATCAATGCCTTTTGAAATCAGATATTCTGACACACTTTTTGCCCTTTCGAGAGATAAGCGGTCACAGTAATCATCAGGAGGAAGGCTATTGGTATGCCCTCCGATTTCTATGATGATTTTGGGATTCGCATTCAAAAAGTCAAATACCTCATTCAAAACAGGGATGGACGCCTGTGTGATGGTAGTTGAGTCCGGCTGGAAAAACAATTGATTGATCCTGACTATCTGTCCTACTTCGATTTTATCGATTTCCAATGCCAATTGTTCGGTTTCAGATTCTACTTCAAAAGTGAGGCTACTTTTACAACCCATCATATCAGTCAGCAATGCATTATGCCTTCCCTTTCCCAAACCGGGGGCAGGATTTTGTGATTGTTGTCCGTCAACTTCCAATATATAACCGGGAGAACCACCGCTATAGGTAAATTTTGCTGCCATTCTCCCTCCGGTACCATCTTCGATCAATTCATCCAAAACCAATTCAAGTCTTGGCGGATCAGTTAAATGTACCCTTGAATCGATCGGTTGATTGTCACTATCGGTTACGGTTACCCTGTATTGGCCACTCTTTAATCCGAATATTTGCTGAACATCCTGAGCGCCGGAAGACCAGTTGATCCTATATGGTGGATTACCGTTTTTTATACTCAGTTTGGCGCTCCCGTCAGAATATTCATGACAGGAAGGTGCTCTACCCGTCAATACGATTTCCATCGGCAAGGTTGACTTTTCCTTTGCAGGTCTGGCTTTGAAACCCACCGTGTACAAACCATTGCCTTCCGTACCTATCCAGATTTTATCATTGTCATCAACAGCTATGGACAGACATTTTTCACTGATCAGCCCAAGATCCTGGCCATACCGCTCAATTTTGCCTGTATAGGGATTAAATCTGGTCAATAATTCGGATGCGATCAGGAGCCTTCCTTCTGAATCGAGCGCAATCGCATTAACTTTTCCTTTCTTCAATCCATCCTGCAATGCAGCATCATTCCATCTGTTCCTTTTATTAAAATTCTCAATATTCCACAAACTATTCTCCGCTAAAAGCCATAATCCTTCCTGATTCTCATATACACTTTCCATGGATTGTCTTTCCCATGACTTCCATTGTTCGCTTTCTATACGAACGACTCCTCTTTTGGTACCAACCCAAAGAATACCAAAAGCATCTTCATACAGGAAGTTGATCTGGTCAGTATAAAGTTTGGAATTTTTACTCGTATATTTCCTGAAGTTTTCCAGATTTTTCAGGTTAAACTTATACAATCCCTTATCAGTGCCAATCCAGAGAAAATTACCTGAAACCAGCATATCACTGATCGAAGCAGTGGGGTCATCGAGTTTATGGTGAATAAAATCTTCCGTACTGCCAAAATTGGCGCCTCCACCATAATAGATCACATTATGGCTTGGGCCGGAAGTCAGTGAGACAACAGCATTGCCGGCAAAAACTTTTTTTGCTTCATCTTCAAAAGAATTGATATAATACAATCCTTTATCAGTGCCAAGGTATACCGAACCATCCTTGCGCATGAAAATGTCGTAGACAGTAATTGATTCAGGAAGATCCGGATATTTTACCAGTTCGTAATTATTCTGGGCTTGAACCAACACAGAAGTGAAAAGAAAAAAACTGAAAAAAAGAGTTATGGCACGCATATCAAATGAATTAGCTTCTAAAATATGAATCAAATATAAAAATATTGTGCTTTATAAAAAGAGGAACATGAATTATCTTTTATTTTAACTTGGTTTTCTGTATTTTGGACCATAAGCTGCATAAAACTCAACGGAATACCTTTTCTTAACGAAAATTGCATGATTTCAGTATATGCAGTCTGATCTGCCTTACCTGAAAGATAAAAAAAGAGGGTTCAAATGTTGAACCCCCAAAGTTTGTAATCAAAATCCTTAATTTTCATTCACCCGGGTCAAAACCCCATCGGAATCGAGGACCAATTCGGCGCCCGTAAATCCTCTGTTTATAGCTTTGATCTGTGAATTTTTAGCTTGTTCAATGGTTTCAAAACCACTCAATATAAAAATTGTCCATTTATCTTTTGACCATTGTTCAATCATTCCAAGATCTTTTACTTTTTCTACATCGAAATACAGCGGATTGGAATAAGCTGCAAGTCTGACCTTATAACTGCTTTCTACAGCTGGTTTTTCATACTTTGCATTTTTCTGGAAAGAATATTTGGATACCAATAGCTCCAATTCTTTTACATTGAGCATTTCTTCCACCAGAAAGGCATCTTTAAAACCTTTGTTCCTGACAGTTGACAATACTTCTTTTGCTTCTGTTTCTCCATAAAAATAACCCAATCTGATTTTGAATGCATTATCCTTTTTGATCCGGTATACATTACCCAGTTCAATCAAACCATTGTAACGGTCATAGTTTCCTTTATCCTGTGTGATTGAGGCTAACTGAACAAAATAAACACGCATGGTTGTGTTGATGATCTCCCCATATGCAACTTTGACGGCACCTTCGAGCGACAGATCGTCCGGCGCCATTTCATTGTCTCTGAATCCAACCTGTTCTGACGGACTTGATTTAACATTCAAAGCATTTTGATCGATTAAAGTTTCCAGTGAAACAGCTTTGGGCGCATTTTGAGCCAATATTTCTTCTTCAGAAATACGCTGTGATGGTACGGAATAATATAAGTCGTAACCGCCTTTACCTCCGATGCGGTTGGAGGCATAAAAATATTCTGATCTCTCAGGATCAAAGATCAATGTGATGTCATCGCCAATGGAATTGATTCCTTTGCCAAGATTCTCAGGTAATGCCCACACGCCGTCCATTTTTGTTGAGGTAAAAACATCATAACCCCCTAATCCGGGATGAAAATCAGAAGAAAAATAAAGCGTACCATTCACATAATATGGAGAAATTTCATTCCCGGGCGTATTGATGTTGGAACCTAACGACATGGGTGTTGACCATGCATTTTGTTCAAATTGGATTACATACAGATCAAATTCGGTTTGTTCACCATGCAAATTGGATGAAAAATAAACAGTATTTGCATCTTCACCAAAACAGGCAAAGGCAACAGAATGATTTGTATGATTTACCGGTAAGGCCATTTCATTTGAAAAATTGCCGTTTCGATCGACATCAGCAACATATATACTCAGATTTTTTTCATTGCCAATGATCTGTTTGTTTCCATTCCTGAAATTATTTCTTGTAAAAACAACTTTCGACATATCAGGGGAAAAGTGCAGCGCATTGACTCCTTGCCAGTCTACATTGCCGGATTTCATCTCGGCACTGACCATTGCATTTTTTACAATTCTTGACTGGATCAGGTTCAGTTTATTGCGTTTAAAATTCAATGGGTTGGTTTCTGCCTGATCATTTGTAAAGCTGGCAAATACTAAAGCATCATTCCAGAAAGAAGGGCTGTAATCATCACTTTTACCGCTTGGCCTGACCAGAGATACATCATAAGCATCCCTTTGTCCCATCATTTGGGAGGCCGTTGCAGACATTTTTGCAAAATGCTGAGCTTTTTCCAGATAAGCAGGATCATCACATTTTTCATAGATTGATTTAGCCTGATCGAATAAACCCATAGACCTTAAGATATGTCCGTATGCGATTAAATTCTCAGGTTTGACAGGTTTACCCGATTGCATCATTTGATCATACATTCTTGCTGCCCGAACTGACTGATTGGTCAACGCATAAGATTCAGCCAGTTTTTCAAGGATTGCGGCATTATCAGGATCCTGTTTCAGTTCCTGAAGGTAGGAATCTATGGCAAGACGGTAAGCTCCCAATTCAAATTGGGTGTCTCCGGATGATTTATCCTGCGCCAGAACTGCCTGTTGAAAGGAAGTGAAAATGTTAAGCGCAACAAATATAAGTATTACACTTAGTTTTCTCATTTTTAAAGAATTTTGATTAAAAAAACAATATGCACTACAAATATATGAACATATTCACTTATTGAATAGAAATATATAAAAAAAACGTAATATTTAACTAAAAAATGCTGAAAAACTTAGTTTTTCATATGATATCATGATATTTTTTAAGGATGAAGACATATAAACATGAAATATCATACTTTTGAAACTGAGATTCAGTTCATTCAGTAGTAAATCTTATAAGCAAGTTCCCAAAAAATACTGTCTATTTTCCTTTACCTTTAAACAACACCAGCAGCGTAAAGAAAATGATCTTGATATCCAGACCAAGAGACATATTTTCTATATAAAGAATATCAAATTTCAATCTTTGGAGCATTTGATCGATAGTAGAGGCATAACCATATTTGACCTGACCCCAGGATGTTATACCGGGTCTTACTTTCAATAAATGTTTATAATGAGGTGCTTTTTCCAGCAATAAATTGATATAGTATTGTCTTTCTGGCCTTGGACCCACGAGTGACATTTCTCCAATGAGCACATTCCAAAACTGTGGTAGTTCATCCAATCTGTATTTTCGCATGAATGAACCGAAATCTGTAACCCGATCGTCCGCATCATGCGACAATTGAGGACCATCCAGTTCTGCATTCATGAACATTGTTCTGAATTTGTTGATCATGAATGGTTTGCCCAGGTAACCAATCCGTTCTTGCCTGTAAATTATCGGCCCGGGAGATGAGATCTTTACCCGGAGCGCCAAATAAACGTAAACAGGTATCAACAGTATCATGGCAATTACACTGGCTGAAATGTCTATGATCCGTTTGATGGTTTGTTCCCATTTTGACATCAGTTCCTGTTCAATTTCGATCAGGACAGCTCCGTAAACGTGGGTCATTTTCACAACACCCAAAAGGATATCATACATATCCGGAATGATCTTGACCAGTATCTGATCCTTGAAATCGAACAGGATATTCAAAATATTTTTGAGTTTGGAATGTTCTGAGGTTTCAACAGCAATGATCACTTCCTCCACATGTTCCGACTGTATAATATCCTTCAATTGATCCAGTTTTCCCAGGCAGGGCAAAAAATGTGCAAGCTCATTTTTACTTTTACCATTGGTGTCAACGAATCCTATAAATTTATAACCAAGATTGTATGATAATCCGGTAATTTCCTGGTATAGGTCAGTTCCATTGCGGTCTCCACCAATGATGATCGTATTGAATCCGACTTTACCTTGTTTTATTTGTTCTTTGGCATAAGTCAGTATGATAAAACGAAAGATATAAGTCAGAATAAAATGTATACCGGCATAGGTGAAATATAGTTGTGCATGACTGATATAATTAACTCCTGCACCTTTGTTGACCAAAACGATAAAAATGATCAGACATCCGATCAATGTCAGAGTAAGCGTCCTTTTTAATGTGGCATAACGGGAAAACCTGTAAAGATCCTTGTAATTGTCCAGAGAAAAATAGACAAGTAACCAGAAGACCGGAACGAAAATCAGGCCAATCAGAAAATCATCGTTGGCTGTCAGTTCAGTGACAGGATAACCTGTGTTTTCGTGTCCTGTTTTATACATAAAAAACAACGTCCAGGCTAAAGCAGCTACCATAAAGTCGCTTACCCTGTAAGACAACATCGTTATTTTTTTAGTATAATTCATTTCAAAAATGTAGTAGTTTTATATTATCCAAATATACTTTGGCCGTATCATTCTCGCTTTTCAATTGCAAACTGAAAAAGAATCTGTAGGCATCAAATTTGGATGCAGCCATTTCTTCTGTCAGGTTGATGTATATTTTTTGCCATTCCAAATTTTCCTTTAAACCCAGATAGTAGCTTTTAATTCCCTGATTACCTGTTGTTTCGTCATAACCGATCATACCGAAATAGAAATCCTGATCGGCAAAGTAATCCAATTCCAAATAAACTGAGCTTGCATTGACAGGAATATTGAGCAATGCTGAAGTATTTGCACTTTCGAGTATTGGATGTTCATTATTGACTGTTAGCAATGCGGAATAATTTCCGGTTTTTTGCATCTCCGACGTTTGCGAAATACCTGTTGCCGGATCTTCATCCAGGTCCATTCCAAAAATCTGTGTGGAATGTTCAAAACCTTCATTAAATCTTAAAAGTGTGTTGTTTCTATATTTGAAAACCGGGTTGACTTCATAGATATTGCCCGGCAATATTTTTTGATTGAGTTCATAAAATTCAAGAAAAGGATACAATTCCAGGTAGGATGCGATGCCGTTTTCCCTGATTCCGGCGATGAATTGCATCGAAGAATTGCTTTCGGGGTTTCTGGGAATGACTGGAACATGGCTGGGATACGGATAAATTCCCAAAGATTCTCCATCCAGATAAACCCATATATCTCTGACATCATGGGTAGTCAATACAGTAGTTGATCCTGGTTCATAGACTTTAATGTCGCCAAGCTTGAAATAAGCCGGTTGAATTTCCTCTGAGTCAAAAACACTACAGGAAGTAAGCAACAAAATACAGGTTAAAGTCAATAAAAATGCTTTCATGAAAATACGTTTTATTTCTATGAAAGTAATAACGAATGAAAACTAAAAATGCCGGTAAAACCTGCAAATTTAGCGATATTACCTGATAGAAACAGAAAAGTTGGTATTGTAACGTACATAAAATCACATATATACATGGTGTTGATTGGATTTGCTCATTGCTTCTTCAATCAACGAAATGATGCGCATGGTTTCTGCAGCCTCTCGAACCCCTACCCTCACAGGTTGGTCATTTGCGACAGCATCATAGAATGCTTGTAATTCACTCAATATTGCATTGTTTTCAGGATATTGTTCAACTTTTTGCCACATGGATCTAGCCAGTGAAACTTCAGGCCAGTTTCCGATCATCACCGTATCTTTCTCAACAGAAGACTCTGGTTGCTGTTCGAAAAAATTGATGGTAGTCATTCTGGACTGGAAATCCATGTGTTCAAATCGATCCTGATAATAGATATCCATTTCCCTTTTGGCATCCTTATAAATTCTGCCTGCAAAAAGATTGGCCTGCAGGCCATTTTCAAATGTGATCTTCGTATGGCATACATCAGTCAACCCACTGATATAGGAATAACCAGTTGCCTGTACATCCACAACCGTTGAAGCAGCCAGAGTCAGGACAGTGTCGATGTCATGTATCATCAGATCATGTATAACGGATACATCACTGACTCTTGGGTTAAAAGGAGAAAGCCGGGTAGAATTTATCAACCAGGGAAAAACTGGATCTGCAAAAGCTTTTTGAAGCATCAGATTGAACCTTTCAATATGTCCTATCTGAATTATTTTTGGGTAATTGCGGACTAAAACAGATAATTCCTGCATTTCTCCGTAATCAGCGACGATGGGTTTTTCAACAAAAATGTGTTTATTCCGGCTGATAGCTTTTTTCAGCATGGAAAAATGATGTACAGTAGTCGTTATAATGAGTACTGCATCACAATCATCCAACAGTTGATCAACATCCTGGTATGCTTTTATATTGAATTTAGCAGCGAGTTCTTTTGCCCTGTCTTCCAGCGGATCATGAGCGCCAATAAAATCAAAACCTGTCTGAATAAGGTTGTTCGCATGAAAAAAACCAAATTTCCCCGCACCTAAAAGACCGATTTTAATAGAACTATTTTGCATAAAAATGCTGTCTGAGTGGTTTAGCTCTTTTTATTCCTTCTTCTTGTTTTAAATAGATCTGTCAGTTCTTTATCGTCAAAAAACTTGAATTCGAGGAAAGTGGCAGTGACAAATTTTTTGATATCCTGATAATCTTTTCCTCGTTTATCTGTGAAAAATTTCAACAATTTTTTCACATAATTCAAGCTCAGGTACTTGATATTCTGATTGAATTTTTCATTGGCAAAAATATCCATGTACAGACTGAAGCTTTTGAACAATTCAAAATATTCAGGATAAGCGTTCGCATCCAAACCATTGATCACAACGGCAAACCTGTTGGTCAAAGCGTGCCTTAAGCAGCGATTTTGATTGGACAATCCCATTCGCTGACTATAATAGGTGCGAATTGCATTTACAGAATCCTCATGAACATATCCTTTTTCATAAACTTCCGACATGAGGATAAAAAATTTACTCAATTCATCATCCTGACCCTTAGCAACGAATTTGGACAAGTTGTAGACCGCATCTGTTGCATATTGAGTCTTATCATCCACAAATTCCAGGTAATAGGTAAAGAATTTATTTTCAAAATCTTCATGTTCTTTCCTGAGAGCATTAAAAATGCGCAAAAGTTCCTTTTGGGAGTTTTCATCGAGTTCGAAGTACATCCCCAAAACCATACAAATCTGAATAAATTCAGGTTCAGTCAAAAACTCCTTCTTTTTAAGGAATTTATGCACATAAGGAAGTAAGGTTGAATTGTCAAATTGAGATTTTGTCCTGTAAAGCAGGAATTTCATCAATGTTGAACCATGTTTTTTTAGTTCTACCAGATTTTCAGGAAAATCAGATACCAAAAAACTGAATTTGGAAAATTGCCTTTTATATGCCTCGTAGGCAATGACTCTTTTATCCAGATCCATGTAGTCGGTGATCATATGAGATTTAAAGAACCTTTTGACTTCTTTGTTGGCTATGGAATCCAGCAGGTCGGTTACCCAGATTCCGGTGCTCAGCGCGAAACCAACTTCAATGGTCTGACCGATCCTCAACTTGATATAATCAAAATTTGGACTGTTGCTGATATATAATAATATGTCTTTGTAGTGATCCTGTGAAAACTTATATTTACATTTATCATCAACATCTCCGCGCAAAACACTGTATCCAAGAATTCTCGGCAGGAATAACCCTTCCAGTTCATCGACAAGCAGGTGTTTCTCAAAATCGATCAACTGCATTGGATTCGATGTTGAAATCTCGTTGTGCAAGTCCTCGATGACGGGCTCGAAAGCATCCTGTAAAGCTTTATAATCTTCCTCTTCTTCAGTATCAAGATAGGTTTCCAACAAATCAGACTCCTGAATCATGACTTTGATCTCATCGAGTTTATCTTTGTAAATTTTATCCAGTGCTTCCATACAAACGGATTATTAATTAAATGATACATAATAAAGAACCTGATAAAACCCATAGAGTTTTATCAGGCTTTAATAATAAAATTATCAGCTTTAAGTTTCACAATGAGGTGCAACAAATATAAAAAACTGTTATACCTTTCTTGTTCAAACGTAAGGGATTATACTAATTATGCCGCGACTTTAGTCGCTGTGAGTTCAATACTGCAGATCAAACCAAAGTTTGATCATTTACAGTAAATGCGAAGACTATTCTTCTTCTGATGCAGCTGGTGGCGGAACTACCACTTCTTTTACCCGGATAGGCATATCTGTTCCTGCAATTTTCCTTTGCTGCTGATCCTTTTCTTTCCTTTTTTCCTCGAATCTCTTTTCGACTTTAAGGTCTTTTTGTTCAACAAACTGACCATATCTTCTGTCAGCTTCTTCTTGTGTAAATGCGCCTTTTTTGACACCTTTATCGAGGTGCATTCTGTATAAAACGCCTTTAAAACGAAGGATAGCTCTTGCTGTATCGGTGGGCTGGGCACCGTTTTTCATCCATTGAAAAGCTTTGTCCCTGTCGATATCGATCGTAGCAGGCTGAGTCAATGGATTGTAGGTACCAATTTTTTCAATAAACCTTCCATCTCTGGGAGATCTTGAATCAGCAACAATGATATGGTAAAATGGTTGTTTTTTACGGCCTCTGCGGGCCAGTCTGATTTTTACTGACATTTTTAATTAAATTTATTTGGTTAAACCATGCCTGATTCATTCGAAAATCGAACATCAGGTTTTAACAGGGCGCAAAGATAATCATATTTGCCAAAAATAAAACTCCCTTATGTCAAAATGTTTCAAATCCTTGTAAAAAAGCAATTTATCTGCCAAAAAGATCCCTTTTTGGCTCAGAATTTTCTGTTCTTTGCATCGGAGGAGTTTCATACCGGGTATCCAGTACGTTTTCTTCAAAATACCATTTACCGTTTTTAAAAGCATAGGCTTTATAAGTACCTTCCGGAACCAATCTCACTGCTCCTGATTCATAGGGATTGATGATGGAAACAATATTGTCAAAAATTATTTTCCCTAGTTCCGGATCAAATTTTAATGAAGCAGTCGAATTGTCAGAATACTTTATGATCAGCCTGTTTTTGCCGTGTCGTTTGTCATCGAAAAACAATTCTTTTCCGAATCTGACCTCTCCGTTCAATATACTTAATGGTTCTGCGGTTTTAATGATGTGACCACTTTTTAATTTCCTGTATCCAAACAACAGATATTCGGTTTGGCCTTCAAATTCATATTGATGCATGCTGTAATAAACCTGGCCCAACCAGTTATCAGGTGTGGATTCGAAATACTCTGCATCAGATGGATCTGCACTCAGGTTTTTTAGCCAAAAAACCGGGCCGTTCCTTATTTGAAAGGCTCCTTCATAGTGAACTTGTTCAGTTTGTCCTTCCCATTGCCATGTGAAAATCCTGAAAGCACTATCCTGAGGAACAACCGTCGAAATCCAGGGAATACGCTCAAAATCGAATGCATCATTATTTGGATCAGCCAATACACTTTCCATGATAGTTCTGATTTCTTTCGCAGCTCTTTCCCGGTGAAGTCCATCACGGGCATTCATCATCACATCGGCAAAAAATGCCAGATCCAGCTCTTTTCCATGACTTTGTGCCTCTGAAAAAATAGGATGAATAAAAAAGATTAAGCTTATCAGCCATATAGTATACCTCATTAACCCTTCATTTCTCATAAAACGATGAAATATTTTTTTTTGTGTGTAAAATTGAAGTTTGAACATTTTTAACGAAAAAAATGAAGTTTTTGAGG
>Ga0058864_1043707_pt1 | contig 15553 bp, 13 predicted proteins | sample TNRReaAnaerobRNA_FD_61087 | JGI IMG/M metagenome (GOLD analysis project Ga0058864, IMG submission 61087) | Wastewater treatment Type I Accumulibacter community from EBPR Bioreactor in Madison, WI, USA - TNR Reactor, Time B -10min-Anaerobic_... | ecosystem: Engineered > Bioreactor > EBPR >... | reverse complement strand
GGCAGGACGATAGCAAGATGTTCGACCATTAATTTTAATTGAGAAACATCCCTGGTGTAAAAATTTCTGATTTGGCCTGCTGTATCAATGATAGCGAAGGAGTTTTTACCATCTCTTATATTTTCCAAAACGCTGCTATCTACTGGAAGAACAAAATCTGCCTGACCATTACCCGCCAATAAAAATGTATAAGCATCTTTAAACTGTTCGTATATTGGTTTTGTAATCGTATCTGCTTCCGTAGAGTCAAGTACCAATAAGGTAGTTTTTCCTTTAAAAACATTTAGTGAATCTGGTATTATAGGTAGACTGCTTTTGGGCTTTAATGCTTCAAGCGCCCCTTTGCGATAATCCAAACCTTGTTTCAGGTAATACCACGATCCGAAAGGAACGATCACGATAAGGGAACCTGTTACAATCCAGGTGATTAACTTTTTCATAAAAACTGATTGGATTTCAAACAACCGATAAACCAAATGGTTTACGTAAAACTATGTGATGTACACTCAACCATAAAAAAAAGGCGGAAAAAATTCCGCCTTGTATTTTATAATGAATTTTCAGGTAATTCGTACAACAATCCCTGAGGTGTACTTCCTGAGGAACTTTCTGTAGCAGGAGGGTTTTTGACATTTTCTCTTGACCCCAACCAATATCTTCCTTCAGCAAGAAAAGCGATGATAGCCCATACCAGAAGTAATGTAGGAAACAATACTGTCCTTACCAAACCCGGAACTTCATATTTCATGTGCATAAACTCATATACAATGAGGTATGCTTTCACGATACTCAACAAAATCATCATTCCACCGGTAATCCAACCACTGATATAAAACCCGTCAACGAGGTAACCTTTGCCAAGTAAGGCAAAAACAACTTCAAATATGGTTATAAAAGCAAGAATTAATATTGTTTTCGTTGCTATTGTCTTTGAACTTTCGTAACTTAAATGTCCCATGTAATATCAATATTTGATTATAATAGATAGAATAATAAAAATACAAACACCCAAACAAGGTCTACAAAGTGCCAGTACAAACCGATTTTCTCAACCATTTCATACCCGTTTTTACGAGACACATACAGACCTGTATATGAGTTTACACATATAATCAGGAGGAAAATCACTCCTGTCAAAACGTGAAATCCGTGAAATCCTGTGATAAAGAAAAACAATGCGCCAAATGCTTTTGGTCCGAATTGTTGTTGTTTTTCTTTTCCTGCATCAACACCGTCTTCAACTCTGTATTTTAAAGGATGCCACTCACCATCATGTTTATGAATCAGGTATGAATCACCTGCTTTAAAGGTATCACCCTCTTTGATATCATGGCCATCGCCTTCAAGGTAAGTACCTGATTCAGTATGTGAACCAAAAGGATTTATCTTAACGGACATGTGTTCTTTACCCATCAAAGTATTCCATTCCCAAGCCTGACAGCCCAAAAATGCAGCCCCACCGATGATTGTCCACAACATCCATTTTACAACACCCATTTTGTTTTCACGGTGACCCTCCTGTACTGCCCTCACCATCGTGAAAGAAGAAGCCAATAAAATAAATGTCATCAACGTAACAAATAACAACGGCTTGTGGTGAAAATCACCCGGAAAAGTACTAAAAACAAAATCAGGTACCGGCCATGACGGCATGCTGAAACGCAAAGCGCCGTAAGCTATCAGGAAACCCGAAAAAGTAAAAGCATCCGAAAGTAAAAAATACCACATCATCAACTTACCGTAACTTGCCTTAAAAGGCTCTGCCCCACCATTCCATGATGGTTTTGTCTCCGCGTGATGATGCTGATCTGTCATAGTATCTGAAGCCATTCGTAAAAAATTATCTATTTGTAAAACATTAAAAACAAAAATAATACTATCCAAAGTCCGTCGACAAAATGCCAATAATTGACAACCAAATCAAACTTTTGTCTCTTTCCGGCACTATTATCAAATGGAAAAAAGAATGCATAAACGGCGGATATCATTAAAGCTACGATACCACCCAATACATGTAACACGTGAATTCCGGTTATAAGATATAAAAATGATCCCGAAACGTTACCTTTCAAATCAATGCCTCTTTCTACAAGAGTATTCCATGAAGTATATTGACTGATGATAAATAATACCGCCAGAATCAAAGAAATGATAACTCCGGATTTATAATTTTTAACTGAAGAATCTCTTAAATATCCACTTGTGAAATGTAAAGATACACTCACCAGAATTACCAATAAAGTACTGACAAAAAAAGTAGTTGGCATAGAAAATTCCAACCAATTTCCGCTTGCCTGTTTGACGATATACGCGCTCAAAAAAGCGGCAAACATCATACTGATACTTGCCATAGCAGCCCACAGCGCAAATTTTTGAGCATGAATTTTATTCCTCTTATTTGTTATACTTGTATTCATTTTATTCAAATATCAATATGAATAATAAAAATAAAGGCAGATATAGAAAAGAATAAAACATCAGTTGTAATGCAGACTTTTTATCGAAAGATAAATGAAATCTTACACTGTAAAAAATATATCCTGCAGTCAATAAAATCAACAATATAAATGAGTATAAACCTATAAGTTGCTGAACATACATAAAAACAAAAACCGGCAAAATCAAAAGTGCGTACACAGTTGCATTTTTGCCTAATGTTCTGTCAATGTTTTCGCCAACAACAGGTAATAATTTGTACCCCGCATTTTTGTAATCTTCAAAACTATTATAACCGATTGCCCAAAAATGAGGAAATTGCCATAAAAACTGAATGATAAACAGGGACAATCCCAGATAGGTAATTTGTCCATCGAATGCGGTTACTCCTATTAATACTGGCAAGGCACCAGGGACAGCCCCTACAGCAACCGCTGAAGTGGAATACCTTTTTAATGGTGTATATACAAAAGCATAGGTAACCATACTTAACATTCCTAAAAACGCTGTCATGGAATGAATAGATGACAAAAATCCAACACCTATCAAACAACTTATACCCGCAAACATGACAGCTTCAGAACTCTTCATTCTGCCTGCTGTCACAGGTCTGTCAGCGGTCCTTGACATATAACAATCAAATTCGCGTTCCAAAACCTGGTTTAAAGCATTCGCAGAAGCGGTCACAAAAAAACCACCAATCGCTAAAACAGATAATACCGTCCAGTTAATTTCTCCACCACATGCAATCAGGTATCCCAAAACTGAAGATACGACAACCATAAGACTCAATCTGAGTTTTACCAGCATAACATAATCTTTCAGTTTGGTAAACTGAATATTTTGTATTTGCTGCCCGGTTTGATATGTTGGTGAAGATTTCAAAAAATAATATTTATATTGGATTAATGATCGCCAACTTCTCCTTCTCTCAAAGGAACGTGTTGCTGAACAAACTCTCTTTCATCTTTACTGAAATCATAAGGCCATCTGTGTACCACAGGAAGATTTCCCGGCCAGTTTCCGTGAATTGGTTCTATCGGTGTTGTCCATTCAAGTGTCGTAGCACCCCAAGGATTTTTAGATTTCATTTTTTTACCATACCAAATACTGTAGAAAAAGTTGATCACAAAAACCAACTGAACAGCAAAAGCGATGATAGCAAACACTGTGATGAATTTATTCATATCGGTAAAGTGTCTGAACGCATCGAAGGACTCAAAACTGAAATATCTTCGCGGTACACCAGCCATTCCAAGGTAATGCATTGGCCAAAATATCGCATATGCACTGATCATTGTACCCCAGAAATGGATTTTACCCAATGTTTCATTCATAAATCTTCCGTACATCTTTGGATACCAATGATACACACCGGCAAACATACCAAAAAATGCTGCAACACCCATTACGATGTGGAAGTGAGCCACCACAAAATAAGTATCATGCAACTGAATGTCTATGGCTGAATTCCCTAAGAAAATCCCGGTAAGACCACCGGAAATAAACATAGAAACAAATCCAATAGCAAATAACATTGGAGTGTTCAATCTAAGATTTCCACCGTAAAGTGTCGTTATCCAGTTGAAAACCTTTACTGCTGACGGAACCGCAATGATCAGGGTAAATACAACAAAAAAGTTGGACAAAAATGGATTGACACCGGACATAAACATATGGTGAGCCCAAACAATAAAGGATAAAAATCCTATCGCCATGATGGAGTAAACCATAGCCCGGTATCCGAAAATAGGTTTTCTTGCATGAACTGATAAAACCTCTGAAACCAATCCCATGGCAGGAAGAATAATAATATATACTTCAGGGTGTCCTAAGAACCAAAATAAATGCTGGTATAAAATCGGACTTCCGCCTACTCTGTCCAATGCCTGACCTTCTATAAAAATTTCACTCAAAAAGAAACTGGTTCCTAATGAACGATCAAATATAAGCATAAAAAAGCCTGATGCCAAAACCGGGAATGAAAGTAATCCCAGAATAGCCGTAACAAAAAACGCCCATATAGTCAAAGGCATTCTCCAAAGGGTCATACCTTTTGTTCTCAAATTTAAAACTGTAGTAATATAATTAATACCACCTAATAAAACTGAGACTACAAATAAGGTTAAACTTACCAACCAGAGCGTCATACCTGTTCCGGAACCACTGCTTGCCTGAGGAAGTGCACTCAAAGGAGGATATGCTACCCAACCTCCTGAAAAAGGCCCTGTGCTCAAAAACAGGGAATAAAACATGACGATACCTGCCAGAAAGAAAAACCAATATGAAAGCATATTCAGGAATGGCGACGCCATATCTCTCGCACCCAACTGTAAAGGAATAAGGAGATTACTGAAAGTTCCACTCAAACCGGCAGTTAATACAAAAAATACGATGATTGTACCGTGCATTGTAACCAATGCATAATAAAATTCGGGAACCAACTTACCAATTCCGGTAGTCGGGTCAACTTCTATCCACTTACCCAATAAAGGTTTAATCCACGTAAGACTTTCTTCCGGAAATCCCAATTGCATTCTGAATATAACCGACATTGCAGCGCCGATTATTGCCCAAATCATACCCGTTATCAAAAACTGGCGGGCTATGATTTTATGATCCATGGAGAATATATAGTGGAAGATAAAATTAGTCTGGTATTTATCGCCATGGTGATGTTCATGGAAATGATCATCAAAACCCTGATCTTTAATCAATACATCATCTTCGTGTACTGTGATATTTGCCATTTGTCAAATGATTTAGAAGTTACCTATATTATTTTGAAATGATTTTCAATTCAGTTCTTCGGTTTTTGTCCCGTCCTTCCGGTGTGTCGTTACTATCCACAGGATTATTTTGACCGTATCCTTTTGCCACCAACTTTCCGGCTTCGATTCCTTTTGAAACGAGGTAATTTAATACACTCGAAGCTCTCTTCTGAGATAAGTCCAGGTTCATGGCAGCATCGCCGACATTGTCAGTATGTCCGGCTAATTCAACACGAACTGAAGGTCTGCCTTTTAATATGGACACAAGATTATCAAGTTCATGTTTTGATAAATCGCTCAACTTATCAGAACCGGTTTCAAAAAACACATTTTTCAACGGAATGATGTTAGTTTTTGCCGAATCACTCAATACATTAGCAAACTCTGCTTTCAACTCTTCCTCTCTTTGTTTAATCTCGAAAGAGAATAACCTTTTACCTTTGTTAGGGTCTGCATCCGTATTTCGGATGTTGGTCATATAGAATGATTTTTGCTGTGTTATCCAAGCATTGTATTCATCTCTGCTTACAACTTCAATAACCCGTCGCATACTGTAATGACCTTTTCCACATAATTCAGCACAAGCCAACTCGTATTCGAAAACTTCCCATCGTTTTGGTCCTTCCGGATCTTTGGGATCGGCGGGAACCTGCCATTCAGGATATTGGCTCAATTGTTCTCTGAATTCTTTGGTGGTCAGAACAGGTTTGAAAATGAAGGATGTAGGAAGTCCCGGAACCGCATCCATTTTTACCCTGAAATGAGGAAGATAAAAATTGTGAAGAACATCTTTGGCTGTGATCCGAACTTTAACTGTTGTATCCACCGGGAGAACTATTTTATCTGTTCCACCCAAAACAATGTCATCGGCAGAATGTTCGTCGGTAAAGTCTAAACCTAAACTATTTTTTGCAAGATCAATCAGACGGAAATCTTTGTTACCAAGTTTACCATCAGGGCCTGGATATCTGATATCCCAAGCAAACTGATATCCTGTGGCTTCAATCTCGATATATTTATCCTCATTTGTCAATGTAGGAAAAATATTATTCCACGCAACCAAACCTCTTGCCACTAAAAAAGTCATTACTACCGCAGGTACAGCTGTCCATATCATTTCCAATTTTGTATCATGGGCAAAAAATACGGCTTTTGTTCCTCGTTGCTGGCGATATTTATAAGCATACCAAAATAAAAGAATATGCGTCAAAACGAATACAATTCCTGTAAATATTAAGGTAACATTAAAAATACTATCTAATTCAAATCCATGTTCTGAAGCCGAAGTCAATGGACCATAACCCAACATGTAATTTTTATAATAGTACGCTGAAACGACACTACCAACGAGAAATACAACCATAAAGATCATACCCCAGATACCTTGTGTCGTATTATTCTGTAATTCTACTTCTTCCTCACCTCTGATTTTTGATGCTAATTCAGAAACTTTGCCAATCTGAATTACAATCACAGCAAGGAGAAAAACTATACCAAATGCTATTAAATACGTCATTTTAAAAATATTTCTTAATTACGTAAAGTTTATTTTAAACATGGTGATGTAAACTCTCTTCCAAATAAGGATCATTTTTGGGAACGAGAGGAGCCTTAGAAAGAGAGTACAATCCTACAAAAAGAAAGAGACCCAAAAACCCTAAAAAGGTTCCCAATTCCAACAATCCAGGCATGGTAAAACCATCTACAAAAGCAGAAACATGCTCAGCACCATGGGCTGCATGAGGATCTGCAGTGTGTTCAGCACCATGCTCTCCTGAATGCAAACTATGAAGTGCATGATTTGCTGTTATCAAAGCTGCAGGTTTTATCATGAGGAAAAAATCTACCCAGTGGCCCAATAATAAAATAATGGAAACCAAACCAACAGATCCGAATTTTCTCTTTGTATCATTTCTCATAAGGATGAGGAAAGGTACTAAAAAGTTGATTATCAGATTTCCAAAAAACAATTCTGGATAGTTGTCATATCTTTCTCTGAAATAAATGGTTTCCTCTCCGATATTAGCATACCAAATCAACATAAATTGTGAAAACCATAAATACGTCCAGAAAACACTAAAAGCAAATAAAAATTTACCTAAATCATGGATGTGACTATCATTTACCTCTTTGTAATATCCATTGGATTTTAACCAGATTAACAAAAGAATGGTCAAAGAAATCATAGAAACAAACCAACTTGTTGCTGTATACCAGGCAAATAATGTACTGTACCAATGAGAATCAAGACTCATCACCCATTGCCAGATCATAGCAGCGCTTGAAAAACCAACTATGGGTAAAAATATAGCTGAGTAAACTTTGAGATTTTTGTGATGACTGTACGATGTATCACCATTTTTATCTTCGTCCAAAGAAATTTGTCTGAATTTTCTGGAAAAAAAGATCCAGGAACCTACTACTATGATTGTTCCGAATAAATACCAGTTCTTATTCAAAAAAGAGGACTTTCCGTGCAATATTTTATCATATTCGGGATTGTTAGGATCCAGTAAAGACTCATCTGCCCAATGGTACAAATGGTGCCAGTGCATGTATACTCCCAAACCCAAAATCAACATAAAAAACACTCCGACATACATGTAAGAAGAGTAAGCTTCCCAAACTCTTTTAAAAGTGGTATGCCATCCTGCATATGCGGTAACACACACTGCCATAAAAAAGGCAGCCATAACAGAGATTCCAAGAAAAAAAACGGAATTGTGCAAAAAATTACTCCAGAACCTGGTGTGGAATGCATCATCATTCATCCATGTGAGCACCATGGAAATAATGCCTATACCCATTGCTCCGATCAATACATTGCGTTGTTTTGACGTAAAAATATACTGGTTCATTGTATTTCCTTTGTATTACCGTTTTATTAATTGATTGTTTCCACTTTGGTTGTATCAACCGAAACCGACGCTGCAGTTTCCAACTTTATTAAAGAAGCCGGTTTGTCGATACTATTTAATGTGTTGGCTTTTTCACTGTAAACCAACTTTTTTGATTCTGCCTGAAGTGACCGGATATAATGTATAACCTGCCATCTCTCTTCATAAGATAACTTATCACTATAACCTGACATCAGGTTTTTACCATAAATTATACCGTGATAGTATCGGCCATTTGAGGCAGCAACAAATTCGTCTGTCATAAAATTAGCCGGCTGGACAGGATACTTTCCTCCATTGTCACGAACCAGATAACCAGCTCCATCCCCCTTCTCTCCGTGGCAGATACCACAATAGATATTATAAAGGTTCTTTCCTTTAGCCAATCCTGCTTCAGTAATAGGATAAGGGTTATTAATAATTTCATTGGTTGCCCGAATTCTTTCTTCTTCTGTATCTGTATAATAATAAGGTTTCGCACCATTCGACTGATAAGCAATTCCTTGTTGTGACATTGAAGATGTAAATCCTACAGAACCACCGGTTGCTCCTCTGGCTATCGATCCATTGATAGGTTTTCTGGGTTGAACCATTTTATGCAATTCATCTTCTGTGCCCCAACGATTGTTGTAATAATAACCGTAGGTATTTGCTTCGTAAGCAACTGAGTGTGCCATATCCGGCATGTATTCACTACCTGTGGTATTTCCACCGGGTTGCTGACATGAGAACATAATCATGGTTATACATGCTCCCAATACTACATATAAAAAATTCCCTTTGTGTGTCATACGACTATACAATTATAAGGTTTTATGATTAATTTCAACGGCACCTGTTTGTTTCAATAAAGAAACTGCTTTATCCTCACTTACAGAACCTTTGTCAAAAGCCAGGCAAAATTTATCATCCGTAATTCTGTCATCCAGATGCTGATTGACAACACCGGGTCCAAGGCCATTAATGATATAAAAAGTAACGGTCATTCCGATTGCTGCAAAAAGAACCGTCAACTCAAACGTGATCGGAATGAATGCAGGGACGGACCAATATGGTTTACCACCAAAAACATTGGGCCAGTCTTTTGTAAAAATCCAGGTCATACCTAAAAAGGCTGTCAATGTTCCAAGTGCACCGTAAATGAAACCGGCTATATGCAAACGTGACTCTTCCAAACCCAAAACCGGATCCAATCCATGTATTGGGAACGGTGTAAAAACATCGTAAATATCAAGGTGTGCTGTTTTAGCTTCTTTAACTGCTCTGATCAGATCTTCCTCATCATTGTAAAGACCAAAAACTATTTCTTTATGATTATTTGCCATTATGAAGGATTATTCAATTCAATAAATATAAGAATCAATGATGTTCGTGATGATGTTTGTGTGTTGCATTTTCTCCAACATACTGATTACCTCCTGTCTTAAGTACTGATTTTACTTCAGCTACTGCAACTACCGGAGCTACTCTTGTAAATATAAGGTAGCAGGTAAAAAACAAGCCAAAAGTTCCGATATAAATACCTATTTCTACCCATGATGGCGAATATAAACTCCAGCTTGAAGGTAAATAATCTCTAGCCAAAGTTGTGGCGATAATCACAAAACGCTCAAACCACATTCCGATATTGATAAAAATAGACATCAGGAAAGTAAGGGTTATATTTCTTCTCCATGATTTTTTCCAAAATAACTGAGGAGAGATAACATTACAAAACATCATTCCAAAATATGACCACCAATACGGCCCTAATGCTCTGTTGAAAAAAGCAAACTGTTCATATACATATCCTGAATACCATGCTATAAAAAGCTCTGTCAGATAAGCAACACCAACAATGGTACCTGTCACCAAAATAACTTTGTTCATTGACTCAATGTGTTCGACAGTGATGTAGTCCTCAAGTTTTAATAACTTTCTGGTAATAATCATCAGGGTCAAAACCATAGCGAAACCTGAAAAAACGGCTCCGGCAACAAAATAAGGAGGGAATATAGTGGTATGCCATCCCGGAATAACGGAAGTGGCGAAGTCAAAACTTACAATTGTGTGAACAGAAAGTACGAGTGGTGTGGATAAACCAGCCAAAACAAGAGAAAGTGACTCCCATCTTTGCCAGTGTTTTGCAGAACCTGTCCAACCAAAAGATAAGAAGTTATAAATTTTTCTTCTCATACCTTTTGCTCTGTCCCTAACGGTTGCAAAATCCGGAACCAAACCTGTATACCAAAATAACAAGGAAACTGTAAGATAGGTAGAAATCGCAAACACGTCCCAAAGCAATGGCGAGTTAAAGTTTGGCCATAATGGTCCTCTTGTGTTTGGATAAGGTAAAATAAACATTGCCAACCATATCCGTCCCATGTGAATTAACGGAAACAATCCGGCACACATTACGGCAAAAATTGTCATCGCTTCAGCAGCCCTGTTTACTCCTGTTCTCCATTTCTGTCTGAACAATAAGAGGATGGCTGAAATCAGGGTACCCGCGTGACCGATACCAATCCACCAAACGAAATTGGTAATATCCCATCCCCAGTTTACGGTTCTGTTCAGATTCCAACTTCCGATTCCCACATAAATGGTCCAAAGGATACAAAAAACACCGTAAGAAAGAACAGCCACCGAAATAATCAATCCGATGGTCCAGGCTCTTGTGGGTGCCTTTTCAGTTGGTGAAATCAAATCTTCCGTAATCTGATGGTACGTTTTATTACCTGTGATTAACGGTCTTCTGATTGGACTTACAACAGCGCTCATTATCTGTATTTTGTTTTAAATCTTAATAAAATTATGCATCAAGTGCACTATCTCTGTTATTCACCTTCATGGTATAGGTTACGGAAGATCTGACATTGATCTCTTCCAATGCTATATAATTTAAAGGTGACTCCAATTTACTGCTTAACATGTCTTTTTTTGTTGTTCATATCCCCAAAGGTAATGGCTCCGGTAGGACAAGATGTCTGACAAGCTGTTTTAACATCAGCATCCATCAATTCTCTGCCTTCTACTTTTGCCGCTAATTTTCCTTCCTGAATTCTTTGAACACAGAAACTACATTTTTCAATAACTCCTCTGGATCTTACAGTTACATCAGGGTTTAATACCATTCTGGTGAGGTTGTCTGCTCCGAAAGGAATATTTTCATCTGCAAGTTTTGGCTGATTACCCGGGAAGATATCCGCGGTAGTGTAATCCAACCAGTTAAATCTTCTCACTTTATAAGGACAGTTGTTTGCACAATATCTTGTACCGATACATCTGTTGTACGCCATCTGGTTTAATCCTTCAGATGAGTGATTTGAAGCATTTACCGGACAAACATTCTCACATGGAGCATTATCACAATGTTGACACATCATTGGTTGGTAGATCGTATTAGGACTTTCAATATCGCCATAATAATATCTGTCAATTCTCAACCAAGCCATCTCGTGGTGAATTGCAACCTCGTGTTTACCAACAACAGGAACATTATTTTCAGCCATACACGCCACGGTACAAGCTCCGCAACCTATACATGCATTGAGATCAACGTGCATTCCCCAATGATGACCCAATTTATAATTGTGGTCAAATCCGGCGTAAATCTGTTGTTCATTCAGATGTTGAGCGTGTTTTCTCTTTTTGGTCAGACCTTCAATACTGTTTTTCAGATCATTTACGTGTGCTGTGTACACTACTGATCTATCGGTCAACGCTCCCTGAAATCCTTTCGCACCGGTAAAATAATCAAAAAATACCAATGCCGCTTCATCTGCATTGATTTCCTTTCCGGATTCTGTATCCACAGCTTTTACGCCTATGGTGTGGTGATACTGAACACATGAAAAGTCTTTTTCTTTACCAATTTTGGTGCTTACTGCAACATTACTGTTATAATTCTGACGATTACCGTTTACGTAGGTAAGGTCGTTATTTACATTAATGCCTACATTTTGACCTGTGATACCGGCATGCGTTCTGCCATAGCCCAAAGCTATTGCTACTGTACCCGGCATTTGACCGAACTGTTGAATAACAGGAACGGTGTATTTGGAATCTCCAATCGTTAACTCCACCAGTTCCCCATCCTTAAGATTTTGAAAACCAACCATTTTGCTCACTCCGTCAAAATTGACAGGTACAGCAAGGTAATTTCCCCAATTGGTTCTGTTGACCGGATCAGGCATCTCCATCAACCATGGGTTTCCGGCATATTGACCATTTCCTAACTGAACAGTTTCATAAAAAGAAATTTCCAATTCTTTTCCTGAAGGTTTGGTGTAATCAGCAGGTATATTAACAGAAGTAAAGGAAGCAGATGAAACACTTCCGGTGTTAAAGACACCATCATGTACGCAGGAATCCCAGAATGTTGTAAAAGATGAAACCGCATTTTGATTGGCAAAAACGGTGTTTTTCCAATTATTTTTTACATATTCATAATATGGTTGCGGATTAACAAAATCGACAGAAGTACTTTCTGCCCACTTCAATAAAGACAATTCAGCTTGTCTTGTATTGAATAAAGGAGCAATGGTTGGTTGAATTAAGGTGTAATAACCTTGTTTAACCTCAACATCTCCCCAACTTTCGAGAAAATGGTGATTTGGAGCGATGATATCACATTTATCTGTTGTTTCATCAACGGTTGTGTTGAAAGACAACTTATTTTTGACTTTTCCGAAAGCTTCTGCAAAGGCTGATGCCATAGGAGCGTCATAAACAGGATTGGCATTCATAACGATGACCATATCCACGCTTCCTGATTTCATTTCACTGACCAAAGCTGCAAAATCAGCATCATTTCCCTGAGCTTGTTGAGAAGTTACTCCCATATTTATGGTAGAACCATAACTACCCAGTGCATTGTTGATGGCATTTACCATCAATTGTTCAGCTACAACATTTGAAGAGGAAACTACAAGTGCCGCGCCTTGAGCAGCTTTCAATTCTTCTGCAATTTTTGTCAAAGATTTTTTTGCTTTATCGTTCAGACCTGAAGTTGACATGCTGCCACCAACTATACTATTATATAGGGCTGCAATAGCTACTCCCTGCTCAGAAGGTTTAACCAAAATCCTGTTGTCCGCATTGGAACCTGTCAAAGACATATGGCTTTCAACCTGAATGTGTCTTGACATTTTTGCTTTGGTTACATCATCAATTTTTCTGTTTTTGATATAATCACCTGCAAATTCAATCGGAGAAATCCAGGTCCCCAAAAAGTCCGCATTAAAAGAAACAATAACATTAGCTTTATCAAAATGGTAAGAAGGCAGGGCCTTTTTACCGAAGTTTAAACTATTTGCTTCCAATATAGCGCTATATGACACCGGGTCATACGTGACTACTTTGGCATTTGGGTATTTTGCTGTAAATTCTGCCAAAGATTTATTGGAACTCGGACTCATGTTGGTATTTGATATGATCCGGATATTGGAAGACGACTGTATGGTGGTCATCACCATTTTGTCCAAATCTTCCCATGAAGTATCATTCCAACCTTTGTCAGATTTCAGTTTAGGTCCTGAAATCCTGTGTGTATCATATAAACTAAGGACGGCAGCCTGCGCTCTGGCTGAAGTACCACCTCTTGTAACCGGTGATAAATCATTTCCTTCTATTTTGATAGGACGTCCTTCACGTGTTTTTACGAGAATCGAACAATAGTCACCACCATTTACGAAGGTTGAAGCATAATAATTGGCTACTCCGGGGACGATTTCTTCCGGTTTTACTACATAAGGAATGGCTCTTTTTACAGGAATATCACATCCTGCAGCTACTGTAGCTGCTCCAAGTCCGAAACCCAGAAATTTTAAAAAATCTCTTCTGTTACCTGACAAGTGTTCTGTCATTTCACCTGTAGTAAGTGCTGAAGGCGAAACTTCCTGGGTAGCTTCTTTAAGGAAATCGATATCTTGTTCCAAATCCTTTTGGCCTATCCAAATATTGTCTATGGGTTGTTTCATTATATCTTATAAATTATATGATGCAATAGATGAATCCTGATTAATAATGACATTTTTGACATTCCAATCCTCCGATGTCGGCAACGGTAACTTTACTTCTTTTGCCTGATGCCAACTCTTCGTGGTATCTGGCATAATCAGCGTAGTACGGATTGTCCAAAAATTTAACTTCTGTTTGTCTGTGGCAATTGATACACCATCCCATTGAAAGAGGTGATGCCTGTGCCAAAACCTCCATGGTTTCTACAGGGCCGTGGCAAGTCTGACATTCGACTTTACCAACGGTAACGTGCTGAGCGTGATTAAAATATACATGATCAGGAAGATTATGTATTCTTGTCCACTCTATAGGACCCTGAATGTTTTTTTTCTGTTCGTTGGTCAGAGATTTAACGATGTCTTTCCACTGTTTTTCAACAAGTTTTACACCTTCTTTATCTAAATCTGCCAATTCTTTTGACACTTTGTACTGATCACCCATCCATTTGGTATAAATGGCTTTGATTTCTTCTTCTGTTTTGGATTCGTAATTTTCCACGTACGTGTTTGTAGTGGGATCATAACCGATAGAAGCAAAAATTTTGGTGATTTCAGCGGTACCGTATTTGGAACCAACTTTAATCGCTTTATGACAATTCATACAGGTATTTGCTCCCGGTATGCTTGAATGTTTTGATTTTCTTGCAGAATCATGACAATACTGACAATCAATTTTGTGCAGACCTGCATGGGTTTCATGTGAAAATTTAATGGGTTGATCCGGAGCGTATCCTTCCTGTCTTCCCAGATTTGTTGCATTGTTTACTGTCGTGTATGATCCTAAAATGACTGCAGAGAAAATTAAAAAAGTAACCACTCCTTTTGAAGACATAATTTGCCAAAGGGTTTTCTTTTCGTAATCTTCCCCTTCTTTGGCAGCTACGATATGCCGAAGGTTCAGGATAATTTTTGTTAACAATAATGCCAACGCTGCAAGAATAACTGCTATGATGATATACATAGGCAGGTTGCTCTTTTTTTCGACCGGACCTTTTGCTTCCTCACCTGCAGCCACCGGAGCCGCGCCGTACGTACCGTCATAAACACCATTGATGTAAGCCAGCATACTTCCGATCTCATCGTCTGTAAGATTAGGGAATGCTGTCATCACTGTAGGTTTGTATTGATTCCACAATTCCACCGCTCTCGGATGTCCGTCTGCAATCAATGCCTGAGAATTTCTGATCCAGGCATACAATGCAGCATCGTCTCCCCATCGCTGTTGAGAACCACCGAGTGCCGGACCTGTGGCAGCTGACCTCATGTCTTTGGCGTGACAGGCAGCACAATAACTTTTGAATAATTCTTTTCCTGCGTCAGGACTGACTTGAGCACGAGCTGAAGATATCGTGATCAAAGAAAAGATGGCCAGATATAAGCTGAATTTCAGATGTTTGTACATCATCGTCGAAGATGTTTGAGATTTGATATTTCTTTTATACACGAAAAT
>Ga0058864_1008993_pt1 | contig 15968 bp, 18 predicted proteins | sample TNRReaAnaerobRNA_FD_61087 | JGI IMG/M metagenome (GOLD analysis project Ga0058864, IMG submission 61087) | Wastewater treatment Type I Accumulibacter community from EBPR Bioreactor in Madison, WI, USA - TNR Reactor, Time B -10min-Anaerobic_... | ecosystem: Engineered > Bioreactor > EBPR >... | reverse complement strand
GGGTGCGCGAGCACGACGAGGCCCGGGTGGGCGGCGCGGAGTTCGCTGATGTCTTCGGCCGTAAAGCGCTCATGCACTTCGCAGCGGCCATGCCAGGCGATGATCTTGATGCCGGTCTGCGCGGCGACGTTCTTGGCCAGATATTCGTCGGGCAACAGAACGCGGCGCGCGATGGCCTTGTCCTTGGTGTCGGTCAGCGTGAGTTCGAGCGCCGGGTAAGCTTGCGCATAGGCCGCTCGATTGCGCAAGGTGGCTTGCAGGACGAGCAGCCGCTGACGCGCCGGGTCGCTCTGCAGGTCCGAGGTCTCGATGCTCACCAGATCGGCATGGCGAGGCAGGGGCAGCTCGCTACCCAGAGCAGCGCTCAGCGCGGCGAGCGCCGGCTGCAGGGTGGGCGCGGCGCTGGCAATGGCGCTGCGAAAATGAAACACCAGTTGACCGGCGAGCATCACCGCCAGGATCGCGGCCACGATCACGAAGGTTCTGGTCCCCCCTCGATCCGAGTGCACCGCCGGCCGGCCGGTCAGGCCCTCGCGCCAGGGACTGTGGGCCGGCAGGATGCGCGTCCTGTCTGGCGCCAGCGGCGTGTCCCTGGCGCGTATCTGATCCGCGGCAAGCGACGCCGAAGGAGGTTCCGGCGGTGCTTCGACCGCTGCGCGGGCCGGCAGGTCGGGGGGCATCCCGGAGCTGCATCGAGATGCGGCTGCCGACAGCAGATCGGCGACCAGGCCTTCTTCCCGGTCAGACGGCGCGGCGACTGCAGGTGCCGGGGCAACCCCCGTCGGCCCGACATCCGGCGGCGACTTGACGCTGATGGCGACGTTGTCGTCGTCGAGCAGGCTGTCGATGGCGTTGAACACCGTCCGACAAGCTCCGCAGCGCACTTTGCCACCGCGTACCCGGATCTGTTCGGAACTGACGCGGAAGATCGTTCGGCAGTTCGGGCAGCAGGTCTTCACGGCTTATTCCCTGACGCCGGCCAGGCATACCCAGCCGTCGCGCGTGTCGGCAACAGCCAGCGACAGGTAGGGCGCATAGGCAGCGATGACCTCGCCGGCCTGTTCGCTGAGTATTCCTGAAAGCGCCAGGCTGCCCCCGGGATGCAGGTGAGCGCAGAGCGCCGGGGCCAGGATCTTGAGCGGGTTGGCAAGAATGTTGGCAACGACGATGTCGAACCGCTCGCGCAAGTGGCGCGACGACTCCTGGAAACGCGCCTCAACGCCATTGCTGGCGGCATTGCTCCGGGCAGCAAGCACCGCCTGCGGGTCAATATCCACTCCGACGACCTGCGTCGCGCCGAGTCTGGCGGCAGCGATCGCCAGTATTCCTGAACCGCAGCCGTAGTCGAGAACCGAGACTTCGGGACCGACACGACGTTCGAGCCATTCCAGGCACAGCCGAGTCGTCGGATGCGAACCCGTTCCGAACGCCATACCGGGGTCGAGCACCAGGACAATCGCCGCCGGATCAGGTGCGGCGTGCCAGGAGGGAACGATCCACAAGCGCTCCGAGACGCGGATCGGCGCGAACTGTGACTGGGTCAGTCGCACCCAGTCCTGCTCGGCCACCTCTTCCTGCGTGAACACCGGCAAGTCGCCGAGTCCGGCCTGAGCGGCGCACTGCGTCAGCAACTGCCTGACATCGGTATCGGGCTGGAGCAACGCAGTGACCAGCGAACGCGCCCAGCCTGGCTGGTTGATCGAGCCCGGTTCGCCAAACTGCGCCTGTTCGGTGGCCGTCCCGGCATCGGCATCCTCGATACTGGCGGCCAGCGCGCCCGCCTTGAGCAGCGCGTCAGCCAGCCCTTCGGCGTGCTGGCAATCGGTCCGGATACTCAGGGATAGCCAGGACATCGCTAGCGGTTGTGCTCAGCCGTCTTTCTTGACCTCGCCCTTTGCGGCGAGCCGTTGCTCGAGGTAATGGATGCTCGTCCCGCCCTCCATGAAGCGGGCGTCTTGCATCAACTCCTGATGCAGCGGGATATTCGTCTTGATGCCTTCGATGCTCATTTCCGACAAGGCGGTGCGCATGCGGCGAATCGCCTGATCGCGGCTATCGCCATAGGCGATCACCTTGGCGACCATCGAATCATAATGCGAGGGGATGGTGTAGCCCTGATAAATGTGCGAATCGACGCGAATCCCCGGACCGCCCGGCGGATGGTAGAAGGTGACCTTTCCTGGCGAGGGGACAAAGGTGAAGGGATCTTCAGCGTTGATTCGGCATTCGATTGCGTGCCCACGAAAAGTCAGATCGCGCTGTCTGAAGCGTAGTTTCTCGCCGGCGGCAATCCGGATCTGCGCGGCAACGAGATCGACACCGGTGATCAACTCGGTCACCGGATGCTCGACCTGAATCCGCGTGTTCATCTCGATGAAATAAAATTCATTGTTTTCATAGAGAAATTCGAAGGTCCCGGCGCCGCGGTAGTTGATGCGCCGGCAGGCTTCGGCGCAACGTTCACCAATGCGAACGATATGCCGAGTGGCGATACCGGGGGCCGGCGCCTCCTCGATGATCTTCTGGTGACGACGCTGCATCGAGCAATCCCGCTCGCCGAGATAAACGGCGTTGCGGAAGCTGTCGGCGAGTACCTGGATCTCCACGTGGCGGGGATTTTCCAGGTATTTCTCCATGTACACATTGGGGTTACCGAAAAAACTCTGGGCCTCCGCGCGCGTCATGTTGACGGCGTTGATCACGGCGGCCTCGGTATGGACGACGCGCATGCCGCGTCCGCCCCCGCCCCCCGCAGCCTTGATGATGATCGGGTAACCGATGGCCTTGGCAATGAGCACAATTTCCTTCGGGTCCTCCGGCAGCGCTCCCTCCGAGCCGGGAACACAGGGCACCCCGGCGACGCGCATCGCCTCCTTGGCGGAAACCTTGTCGCCCATCAGACGGATGGTTTCCGGGCGCGGGCCAATGAACACGAAGCCGGACGATTCCACCCGTTCGGCAAAATCGGCATTCTCGGAGAGGAAACCGTAGCCGGGATGAATCGCCCCGGCATCGGTCACTTCGGCTGCCGAGATAATCGCCGGCACGTTGAGATAGCTCAGGGCGGAAGGCGCCGGGCCGATGCACACTGACTCGTCGGCGAGCCTGACGTACTTGGCTTCTCGATCCGCTTCCGAATGCACGACCACGGTCTTGATGCCGAGTTCCCGGCAGGCACGCTGAATGCGAAGCGCAATCTCTCCGCGGTTGGCGATGAGGACTTTCCCGAACATGGCGGCAATGTTTCCTTAGAGTGAAAGTCGCGTCAGCGACTCACGAACCTTCCCTCGCCCTCTGGGAGAGCGGCAGGGGTGAGGGAAAACGGTCGTGACTCTCATCAGCGTCGCGGTGTGGTCTGCGGTGACTGTCAGCCGATGATGAACAGCGCTTCACCGTATTCGACGGGTTGGCCATTTTCGATCAGAATCGCCTTGATCGTACCCGCCCGCTCGGCTTCGATCTCGTTGAGCAACTTCATGGCCTCGATGATACAAAGCGTTTCACCCGCTTTCACGACGCTGCCGACCTCGACATAAGGTTCGGCACCCGGGCTGGGTGCGCGGTAGAAGGTGCCGACCATTGGCGCCTTGACGGCATCGCCTTCCGGAAGCTCCGCTTCCACCGCTGCGCTGACTGCGGGAGTTCCCGGGGCGTCCAGGACCTGCGCCGGGGCAAGCGCTGGGGCGTAGGCATGCGGCGCAACAACGCCACCGTATTTGACGATGCGAACCTTCTCCTCGGCATCGTTGATCTCGAGTTCAGTGATGCTCGACTCCTCGACGAGGTCGATGAGTTTCTTCAGTTTTCGCAGGTCCATGGATTTTCTCCCGATGATTGTTCTTGCTTGTGGTCAAGCCCGAGCCAGACAGCAACCACTGCCGGTGGACGAAATGATCGCGGGCCTCACTCTGCGGCGATCTTGCCCAGCAGATATTCCAGCGCCAGCAGGTAGCCGTCGCTGCCCAGGCCGCTGATCACGCCGAGTGCCAGATCCGAAAAATACGAATGCTGGCGAAAGGGCTCGCGGGCATGCACGTTGGAAAGGTGAACCTCGACAAAGGGGATAGCGGTCCCGGCGAGGGCATCCCGCAGCGCGATACTGGTATGCGTGTAGGCAGCAGGATTGATGATCAGGTAGCGCACACCCTGCTCCCTTGCTGCGTGTACACGCTCGATCAGCGCCCCCTCATGATTGCTCTGGAAAGCTTCCAGGTGCACTCCGGAGGCCTCGGCACGCCGTGCCAGTGCCAGATTGATCTCGGCGAGCGTGGTCGAACCATAGTGACGGGGTTCGCGCGTACCGAGGAGATTGAGGTTGGGCCCGTGCAGCACCAGCAACCCGGGCGCGCCTGGCAAGGTCTCGGCTGCCGACGAAGTTTGCTTCTTCATGGCTGCAAGTTTGCCGCAAATGGCAGCATTTTGTCCAGAAGTACGTTTTTAGCGGGCGAGCGACTGGTGCACTGCAAGATCCAGTTCCTGCTCGGACAAGGGGCCCAGATGAGCCAGGCGCAGTTCCCGCTGGGGAGTGATCAGCAAGGTATACGGCAGGCTCAGGTTGCCGTTGCCGAGCTGGCGCGCGAGATCGATGCCCGCCGCACCGCCGATCAGCAGCGGGTAGCTGACGGGATGGGCTTCGGCAAAGGCGCGCACCGGTTCTGCGCTATCGAGAGCGATGCCGACAAACTGCACGCCCTGCGCCGCATACTTGTCCTGCAAGCGCGAAAACGCCGGCATCTCCTCCCGGCAAGGCGGGCACCAGGTGGCCCAGAAATTGACCACCAGGGTTTTTCCCTGCCAGCGGGAAAGAGGCTGCGCGGCCCCGGTCAGGTCGTCGAGGCTGCTGGCAAAGAGACGCCCGACGGCCTCTTCACTTGCCTTGAATGCAACCTGCGGGCTTCCACCGGAAATCTGCACGCCGGCGTAGAGCCCCGCCAGCACGGCAATGCATGCCGCCGGCAGGCCGATCAGCAGGACGCTGCTCCGTCTCACCGGGCCAGGCCGCTGGTCACCGCCAGCAGCTTTTTGACGACCTCGAGGCGAGCCCGTTCGCGAATCCGGCCGTCGCGCGTTCTGCAGGCGACCCGCTCCTCGTCGCGCGGGTAAATGACGAGGTTGGCTACCGCCTCGTCGCCGAGAATCGTCAGCACCGCCTCGGCGCGCTCGCTGCGCGGCAGGCTGTGGCGGAATTCGATGCGCTCGTTGAGCAGAAAGATCTCGACCTCCTTGGCGCTGTCCGGAAAGAGCTGGATGTCGATCTCGGCATATCGGCCCGCCGTACCGTCCAGTACCGCGCCGGTCAGATAGGGGTTGAAACGGTGCATCGAGGTCATCAGCCGGGCGGCCGTACGCAGCAGATGCAGGCTTCTCGCCTGCTGCTCCTCGTCCTGGAACAAACGCTGATGGGTCCGCAACTCCTCCTCGACAGCACTGTCGTCCGGCAACGCTGCGCTCTCCGGTAGACCCAGGCTGCGCGCTGCCTTGCGTTTGGCCAGAGCAAAGTCGCTGAGGCCCTCCTCGGCGACCAGACGGGCGGCGAGCGCAGCGATGCGGCTACGCTGCTGGAAATTCCGCTGGCGGTCCTGTCGGCTGCTCATTGATCAATCCCGAAGTGATGCTGCCGCCTGGGCCGTGACCAGCGAGGCGCGCGCAGACGACGGCAGCAGTTACAATCGCGCCTCTTCAGCCTGATTTTAACTTGGATTCGGGACATGCATATTCACATCCTCGGCATCGGTGGCACGTTCATGGCCGGTGTCGCCCAATTGGCCCGCGCCGCCGGGCATCGTGTGACGGGCTGCGATAGCGGCGTCTACCCACCGATGAGCACGCAGCTCGAAGCGGCCGAGATCGCCGTCATCGAAGGCTATGACGCCGCTCAGACCGCCTTTGAACCGGATTATTATGTCGTCGGCAACGCCATTGCGCGCGGCAACCCGCTGCTCGAAGAGATCCTCGACCGCGGCCTGCCGTACGTTTCCGGTCCGCAGTGGCTGGCCGAGAACGTCCTCAACGGACGCTGGGTACTGGCCGTGGCGGGAACCCACGGCAAGACGACGGCTGCCGCCATGCTGGCCTGGATACTCGACGACGCAGGACTGAGTCCGGGCTTTCTGGTGGGCGGCGTGCCGGTGAACTTCGGCGTTTCTGCTCGCCTGTCCGGCAGCAACCAGGACTCCCCGTTCTTCGTCATCGAGGCCGACGAGTATGACACCGCTTTTTGCGACAAGCGCTCCAAGTTCGTGCACTACCGTCCGCGAACGACGATCCTGAACAACCTGGAGTTCGATCATGCCGACATCTTCGGCGATCTGGCGGCGATCGAGACGCAATTCCACCATCTCGTGCGCACCCTGCCCAGCCAGGGATTGATCGTCTCAAACGCCTCCGAAAGCAGCCTGGAACGGGTACTCGCGCGCGGTTGCTGGACGCCGGTCGAGCGCTTCAACGATGCCGCCGGCTGGCGAGCCGCAGGGAGCGATGGCGAGGGATCACTGCACCTGCTGTACGGCGAGGAGTCGATCGGCAGCACGCATTGGGGCCTGATTGGCCCACACAATCGCAGCAACGCGGTCGCCGCGCTGCTCGCAGCGAGGCATGCCGGGGTGCCCCTGGCGCGCGGTCTGGCGGCACTGTCACGCTTCAGGAACGTCAAACGCCGCCTCGAACTGCGCGGGACGGCGGCCGGCGTCAGCGTGTACGATGATTTTGCGCACCACCCGACGGCGATTGCGACGACCCTTACCGGCTTGCGCAACAAGGTCGGCGGCGCGCGCATTCTGGCGGTCGTCGAACCCCGCTCGAACACCATGAAGCTGGGCGTCATGAAGGCCTTGCTGCCGGCGAGTCTGCGCGACGCTGACCAGGTCTTCTGCTACGCCGCCGAGCTGGGCTGGAACGTCGCTGAAGCACTCGCCCCCCTGGGCGACGAGGTGGTCATCGAAGACGATCTCGGGCGCCTGGTAGAGCGGATTGCCGCTGTCGCCCAGGCCGGCGACCACGTGCTGGTGATGAGCAACGGCGGCTTCGGCGGCATTCACGAAAAGCTGCTGGCCGCACTCGGCGAGCCAGCCTCAGCGCAGGAAATGGTCGGCCAGCAGGGCGGCGAATAGCAGCGTCAGGTAGATGATCGAATAGCGGAACGTGAGTCTGGCCAGTTGGTCGCTGTAGTCGCGCCAAAGGGTGACGCTATAAACCAGGAAGATCGCATCGAGGAACAGCGCTGCCGCCAGATACCAGGGGCCACTCATTCCCAGGGTGTACGGCAGGACAGTCGCCGCGCTCAGCATGACGACGTAGAGCAGGCTGTGCAGACAGGTGAAACGTATCCCATGCGTCACGGGCAGCATGGGCAGGCCGGAGCGGGCGTAGTCGGCACAGCGGTAGCAGGCCAGTGCCCAGAAATGCGGCGGTGTCCAGATGAAGATGATGAGAAACAGCACCAGCGCTTCGGGACCGACCTCGCCGGTCATCGCCGCCCAGCCGAGCAGCGGCGGCATGGCGCCGGAAGCTCCGCCAATGACGATGTTCATCGGCGTCGCCGGCTTCAGCAGTACCGTGTAGATCACCGCGTAGCCGAGAAAGGTCGCCAGGGTCAGCCACATCGTCAGCGGATTGACGAAGGCGTGCAGCAGCCAGAGCCCGAGACCGCCGACCAGTGTCGCCAGGGTCAGGGTTTCCGTAGCCGAGACCTCGCCGCGGGCCGTCGGGCGAGCGCGCGTGCGCGCCATGAGCGCGTCGACGTGTTGCTCGATCAGGCAGTTGATCGCCGCTGCCGAACCGGCGACGAGCGCAATACCCACCGAGGCGACGACAAAAAGCGCAAACGGTGGAAAGGACGGACTCGCGAGAAACATGCCAATCATCGCCGTAAACACGATCAGGCTGTTGACCCGCGGCTTGCACAGCTCGAAGAAGGCCCCCAGGCGCTGCCCGGCCGAGCGACGGGAGCTGCTGCTCATGACGGTCATCGACTCTCCTCTCTCATCCTACCCATGAGTACTTCAGCAGACGTTCCAGATCCCTGAGCATCCCCTGCATCTCGGGCTGGTCCGGATAGCGCATCATCAGGTTGCCCAGCGGATCGATGAGGTAGAAGCGATGCTTCGACGCGTCCACGAGGCTCCGCCATGACTCACCTGGTGCCCCGGCATCGGGAGCGGCGATCAACAGATCGGGGTAGTTGCCCTGCACCGCAGCCAGCCCGGGATCCGCCCGCATCGCGACAATGCTGCTGCCCAGCAGCACCCGCCGCAGACGGACCATTTCCTTGTTCAAGGCCACCTGCACCTGGCGCACCTGCTGCAGGTCATGCTGGCAGGCGGCAGCACAGGGTTCGTCGCTGACCATGATCAGCGTCCATTTGCGGCGCAGGTCGGCGGTCGGCAGCGGGCGGCCGTCAATCAGGGTCAGCCCGCTTTCCGGCAGCGCCCGCGGCGGCTCGATCAGTTCGCCGTGATTGGCCAGCTTCGCCGGGCGCCATTCAAACCAGTAGAGAGCAAAGGCCAGCGCAAAAGGCAGAGCCAGTAGCGCGGTGACCAGCAACATCGTCCGTCGTCCAGCAGTGAGCGCGGCGCTGTTCATGGCTTCCCGCTCATGGCTGGCGACGGAGATTGACGACCAGCCAGATGATCACGGTGGCGCCCGCGAAACCCCACCATTGAAAGGCATAACCGAGATGGCGCTCGATCCGCTCGTCAGGACGTGGCCACTCCCGCGCAAAGCCACCACCGCCCGAACTGTCGGCGGCAAGCTCGATCACCACCGGTTGCAGCGGAAAACCGACCTTTCCCGCGTAGCGTGGCAAGTCGAGGTTCTGCCAGACCACCTGCCAACCTGACCTGGCCGCGCCCGGTGAATCGGGACCAAGCGTCAGATAACGTGTCCCGGGAACCATCGCCCTGCCGGCGACCTCGATCAGCCCAGCCGGCGTTGCCACGTCGGGCCAGCGGCTGTGGTCGGCGAGCGCGGGAACCCAGCCGCGGTTGACCAGCACACGCATGTCGCTGCCCTCGATTCGCAAAGGCGTCAGCACATGAAAGCCGGCCTGCTCGCGGTGGATGCGGTTGTCGATCAGGATCTGGAAGGCGGGCTCGTAAGTACCCCGAGCCACCACCGGGCGGTAGCGCAGCGACTCCGGATCGGCCGGCGCCGTCGGCATTTGAACGGCCGGTTCCGCGCTACGTCGATCGAGCAGGGACTGCCGATCAGCCTTGAAACCGGCCTTGTTCCATTGCCATTGGCCGAAGGAAATGAACAGCGGCACGAGCAACAGCACGAGCAACGTCGACCACCAGCGAGGCTGAAAGCGCAGCCCTGGTCTGGTGTGCTGCACTGCGGTTGCCTGCGTGCCCTCGCTGCGAGCATAATCGGCACTCCCTTTGCTGGAGTCAGCCATGTTCAAGCTCATCGTTATTTTCTTGCTGCTCGCTGTTGTCGGGAGCCTCTTTTCCGGGCTCTTCTTTCTTTACCGCGACCGTGGCACGGGGGTGCGCACCGCACAGGCGCTGACCCTCCGTATCGGTCTGTCGATACTGATCTTTGCCTTGCTCCTGATCGGCTTCCGCTTGGGCTGGATACCCGGCTACAACCAATAGACGAGGATGAAGAGACCGAGCCAGACGACGTCAACAAAGTGCCAGTACCAGGCAACCCCCTCAAAGGCGAAATGCCGCTCGACCGTGAAATGCCCTTTCAGGCAGCGGCCGTAAACCACCATCAGCATGATCGCCCCGAGTGTTACGTGAAAGCCGTGAAAACCGGTAAGCATGAAGAACGTTGCGCCGTAGACACCGGCGCCCAGAGTCAATCCGAGCTCGGTGTAGGCGTGGTGATATTCCCAGGCCTGGAAGCCAAGGAAGAGCACACCCAGGATGATGGTCAGCAGCAGGCCAAGGTTGAGCTGGCTGCGGCTGTTCTTCAGCAAACCCCAGTGCGCCCAGGTCAGGGTAGCCCCTGAACTCAACAGGATCGCCGTATTCAGCGCCGGAACACCCCAGGCTCCCATCGGCGTAAAGGCGGGGCCCTTTGGGCCAGCCGACGGCCAGACTGCCGTAAAGTCCTTCCACAGCGAGAACTCCGGGTCCATGCCGGCCAGCGCAGGCACCGAGATGTTGCGAACGTAGAACAGGGCACCGAAAAAGGCGGCAAAAAAAGCGACTTCCGAAGCGATGAACCAGATCATCCCGTAGCGAAACGACTTGTCTTCCCACGTACTGTAGGAACCGCTCTGGTTCTCACCGATCACCTTGCCGAACCAGTTGTACACCACGAACACGATCAGTGCGGCACCGGCCAGCATGATCCAGGTTCCGGCAGCGAAGGCGTTCATCCGCAGAATGAAGCCCAGAGCCAGCAGGAACATGCCGCCCGAGAGGATGAACGGGTACGGGCTGGGCTGCGGCACGAAGTAGTGCTGCGGATGCGGCGAACTATAGGTGGTCATTGGTCACTCTCTTCCTTGTGGCGCTGTTTTCTGGCCATCGACATTGAAAAATGCATAGGACAGGGTCACGGTACGAATCTGTTCATCGATTTCCGGCTTGACGATGAAGGTCAGCGGTAGCTCCTTCGTTTCGCCTGGCAACAGCGTCTGCTGCGAGAAACAGAAGCAATCCAGCTTTTCGAAGTGCTGCGCCGCCTGGCCTGGCGACACGCTGGGTACCGCCTGACCGACGATCGTTTTGTCCGAATTGTTGTGCACCAGGAACCTGGCCTGGTGCAATTCGCCGGGATGCAGGTCCAGACTGCGGGTCATCGGACGCATTTCCCATGGCAGACCAGGCATCACCGTGCCGGTGAATTCGACCGTGACGATGCGACTCAGGTCGATGCGCGAAGGGGCCGGCGGCGAACCGGCGAGTCCGCCCACCCCCAGTTTGCCCTGGCTGGTCTTGCCATTGAAGCCGGTGGCCGCACACAGCACGTCGTAGAGCGGCACCAGCGCAAAACCGAAGGCAAAGGCTGCCGCGACGATTGCCACGAGCTTGAGAACCAGAGTGCGGTTGCTGCGCGTGGCCAGCGCCGGACTGCTGCCGAGAAGACTCGTTCCCATGATGTTACGGCCTGTAGTAGATAAATCCGATGAGGTAGATCGCCAGCGCAGCCGCACCAAGCAACCAGGCCAATCGCCGGCTGGCTGCGCGGCGGCGCCCCAGTTCTTCGCGACTGAAGCTGCCCGGCGTATCCATCTCGACTTCCTGCTCCGCTGCGCTCATTTGATCACCGGCTGGACTTCCCAGGAGTGGTGCGGCGGCGGCGACGAGAGATTCCACTCGAGACCTTCGGCGCCTTCCCAGACCTTGTCGGTAGCCTTCGTTCCACCCTTGACGCACTTCCAGACGTTATAGGCGAAAATCAGTTGCGAGAAACCGAGAATGAATGAACCGACCGTTGAAATGGCGTTGAACTCGACAAACTGCAGCGCATAGTCCGGGATACGTCGCGGCATACCGGCCAGGCCAAGAAAGAACTGCGGCATGAAAGTCAGGTTGAACGAGATGACAGTCAGCCAGAAGTGCCATTTGCCGAGAGTTTCGCTGAACATATGCCCGGTCCACTTCGGCAGCCAGTAGTACACGCCGGTCATCACGCCCATGATGCCGCCGGCAAACAGGGCATAGTGGAAATGCGCCACGACAAAGTAGCTGTGATGATACTGCGCATCGGCAGCGACGTCGGCGAGCACCAGTCCGGTCAAGCCAGCGAGGCCAAACAGGACGATAAAGCCCTGGGCAAAGAGCATCGGCGTTTCGAAACTCATGGCGCCGCGCCACATCGTCGCCACCCAGCAGAAGAACAGCACCGCCAGCGGCAGCGAGATGAACATCGTGCTGTACATGAAGTAGAGCAGGGCCGGCACCGGCAGGCCAGCCGTGAAGAAGTGGTGCGCCCAGACGACTACCGAGAGCACACCGATGGCAATGAAGGCATAGACCTGCGCCTTGTAACCGTAAATCGGCTTGCGCGAAAACGTGCCAAGCACGTGCGGGATCAGGCCCCAGATCGGCAGCAGCAGGATGTACACCTCGGGATGGCCAAAAAACCAGAACAGATGCTGAAAGAGGATCGGGTCACCGCCGCCAGCGGCATTGAAGAAACTGGTGCCGAAGTGGCGATCGGTGAGCAACATGGTCACCGCGCCGGCCAGCACCGGAATGGTGGCGATCAGCAGGAAGGCGGTGATCAACCAGCCCCAGGCAAAAAGTGGCAGCTTCATCATCGTCATCCCCGGTGCGCGCAGGTTGAAAATGGTCACGATGATGTTGATCGAGCCCAGGATAGACGAGACGCCAAGAATGTGAATCGAGAAGATGGCGAAGTCGACGCCCATGCCACCCTGCACCGACAGTGGCGCGTAGAGCGTCCAGCCGGTGTTGACCGCGCCATCGCCGATACCGAACAGCGCCAGGATGAAGGGCAGCGTCAGCAGCGTCGCCGCCGGTGGCAGGAGCCAGAAACCCCAGTTGTTGATGCGCGGCAGAGCCATGTCCGGCGCCCCGATCATCAGCGGAATCTGCCAGTTGGCAAAGCCTGTCGCAGCCGGCATCAACGCGGCAAATATCATGATCAGAGCATGTACGCCGATCAACTGATTGAAGAACTCGGGCTGCATCAACTGCAGACCGGGCTGGAACAACTCGGCCCGGACGGCAAGAATCATCGCGCCGCCGATGAAGAACATGATCAGCGCGAAAGTCATGTACATCGTGCCGATGTCCTTGTGATTCGTGGTTGTCAGCCAGCGCATGACGCCACCCTGATAGGGTTCGGTGTGCTGACCGTGGCCGGTGTCGTGCTCGATCGAAGGTGCAGTGCTCATGGTAATCTCCTGATTCCCGGGCGTTAGCGTAGGGACTTGACCTGAGCCGGCTGGATCAGATCGCCCTTGTTGTTGCCAAAGCTGTTGCGCTCGTAGGTAATGACGGCCGCCAGTTCGGCATCGGACAACGTCGTCTTGAAGGCCTGCATGGCGGTACCTTCCCTGCCATTCAGCACGCGGTCGACGTGACTGTCCTTGAGCAGTTTGCCCTCGGCAGAGAGCAACGGACCATTGACGATCTGGCTGCCAGCGAGGGCCGGGAAGACGGGCGCCATGCCCTGGCCTTCGGGCTGGTGGCAAACCGCGCACTGCTTGTCATACACGTCCTTGCCGCTGGCCATCAGTTCATCTTTGCTCCAGGTCTTGTCCGATCCGGCGGCGGCGGCAGCCAGTTGGGTCTTCTTCTCGTCGACCCACGCCAGGTACTCGTTCTCCGGCACGGCACGCACGACCACCGGCATAAAGCCGTGATCCTTGCCGCAAAGCTCGGCGCACTGTCCGCGGTAAGTGCCGGGCTCCTCGATCTTGACCCAGGTCTCGCGCAGGAAGCCGGGAATGGCATCGCGCTTGACACCAAACTGCGGCACCCACCAGGTGTGGATGACGTCGGTAGAGGTCAGCAGAATGCGCACCTTCTTGCCCACCGGCAGGACCACCGGATTATCCACCTCGAGCAGATAGTGCTCGCCCTTGACTTCCTTGTTGGCTATCTGATCGCGCGGCGTGCTCATCGTGCTCAGATACTTGATGCCGCTATCGGGGTACTCGTACTGCCACTTCCACTGCATGCCGGTCACCTTGAGCACCATGTCGGCCTTGGTCCGCGTGTCCTCCATGTCGAGGACGGCGTGGTAGGCCGGGATGCCCATGAGAACGTAGTCGATGAACAGGAGGATGGCAAACGGCACCAGCGCCCAGATCCACTGCACGGTGCCGGTTGGCCCGGTGAACCTGGCGGGCTGATGACCGACGCTCTTGCGATGCTTGATCATCGAGTAAATCATGATGCCGAACACCACGACAAACAACACGGTGATGACGATCATGAAATGGTTGTGAATCTCGAGCGTGTCGCGGGCGATCGGAGTGACTGGCGTCGGGAAGTTCCAACTGTAATCGGCGTGCGCCAGCGAGGGAATCAGCGTCACGAGCAGTCCCGTGAACAAAGCGCCAGCCGCGGGACAGAAACGATTGAGGATCTTCAATTGGTCTCCTTGGATTACGTGATCCGGGCTAAGCAGCGCCCAGGTTCTGTTTCAGCTCTTCGGCGAGAGCCATCTTCTGCTCTTCGGTCAACAGGCTGCCGACCTCGATTTCCTTGCCGTGCGAGCGTATCAGCAAGCGGTGGATGTTCTCTCCCGGCGGCTTGACATACTGCAGGCGCGCCCAGTACGGCTGGAACTCGTGCCGTTCCAGCAAGGCACCGCGGCGACTCTCGATCGTCAACTGCCCCGACTCCAGCGTAATCCGCTCGAAGTCGTCGGCTGTCGACTCGCTGCGCCGCAGCGCCCACCATAGCAGGGCAAGCTCGAGGCCGGCGAAGGGAATCACCGGCCAGGCTCCGAAATACGAAAAAGCAAACGCAATACCGCTCGAGCCCACGGCTGTAACTATAAAAAGAAGTTTGCGTCCGGCCGCCGAAAGCGACTGATTAGGACGCGCCAACCAGGTTCGACCCGCGAGCGTCTGTGCTGCAACCAGGCTCATCATTCCCTCCAAGAACGCCAGGTTCCGCGAGTGGTCTTGCTCGACTTGATACAAATCAAGGCAACGAGACGCGAAGTTTAGCACGAAGCCTGGGCCTGTTTGCAACATCGCCGCGTAAGGTCATGATTGCATTGCAGTTCCGGCCCATTTTTGGTGCATTGCAAGATCTGGAACTGCGACCATTTGACGCGGCCTGCAAGGACACTCTGGGGTCAAAATCGAGCAATGTTGCTGCAGCGAACAAGAAGCAGCAAAAAGGCCGGACGCGCCGGCCTTCTTACCATGAAAGTCGCTCCGGCGACTCAGGAACCTGATCGCCGGGAGCGGCGCGGCAAACACTGAGGACGTTCACTCGCTGGGGTGTTGGCCTACCCGGAACGTGCCGCTCAGGCCAGGAGGGGAGCCAGGCTGGCCCGCATCTTCTGCATCGCTTTGACCTCGATCTGGCGTATCCGCTCGGCGGAAACACCAAACTCCGTGGCCAGATCGTGCAGGGTTGCCGGGTCGTCTTCGCTCAGCCAGCGCGCTTCGACGATCCGCCGGCTGCGCGGATCAAGACTCGCCAAGGCAGTCTGCAAACCATCACTCTGCAAGTGGTCACGAGCACGCGCTTCAAGCACCCGTACCGGCTCGCTCGAGTGGTCCGCCAGGTAGGCGATCGGTGCAAACGAATCTTCCTCGCCGTTGTCGCCCTCAAGCGCAAGATCATGGCCCGAGAGGCGACTATCCATTTCGAGCACTTCGCCCGGCTTGACACTCAAGAGCTGTGCGATATCCGCGACCTGGGTCGGATTGAGCGCTTCACTGTTCGCTTTCAGGCTGCGCAGGTTGAAGAACAGCTTGCGCTGCGCCTTGGTCGTGGCCACCTTGACCATCCGCCAGTTCCTCAGGACATATTCATGAATCTCGGCCTTGATCCACTGGATGGCGAAGGAAACCAGCCGCACTCCGCGCTCCGGGTCGAAACGCTTCACTGCCTTCATCAGGCCGATATTGCCTTCCTGAATGAGATCAGCGTGCGGCAGACCATACCCCAGGTAGCCACGCGCAATGGCAATTACCAGTCGGAGATGCGACAGAACCAACTGCCTCGCCGCATCCAGATCGTCTTGTTCGCGAAAGCGCGTCGCCAGACGAAACTCTTCCTCCGCCGTCAGCAACGGAAACTTTCGGGCCGCCTGGATATATGCGTCGATGCTGCCGACCGCAGAAACCGTCGGAAAGGCCAAGGCTTGCGTCATTGGGATCTTACCTCCTTGAACATATTGCTGAACACCGCATTCTAGCACTCGCCGTCTGGGAGTGCTAATCGGACAAAAAGTTCACGCCGCTTTCGCGCCGACAGGAAGCAAGGAAGTCCGTCACCCGGCGAGACCGATGCGAAGCCTTTGCACTCCTCGGCCCAAGTCCGCGTTTGGGCCTGGTCTGCCACCGGCTGGAGGTG
>Ga0058864_1068032_pt1 | contig 16154 bp, 11 predicted proteins | sample TNRReaAnaerobRNA_FD_61087 | JGI IMG/M metagenome (GOLD analysis project Ga0058864, IMG submission 61087) | Wastewater treatment Type I Accumulibacter community from EBPR Bioreactor in Madison, WI, USA - TNR Reactor, Time B -10min-Anaerobic_... | ecosystem: Engineered > Bioreactor > EBPR >... | reverse complement strand
ACTTCTTAGCCAGAATGGTCGTGATCGCCGCCGTCAGTGTCGTCTTGCCGTGATCAACGTGTCCAATCGTGCCGACATTCACGTGCGGCTTCGTACGTTCAAATTTTCCCTTGGCCATTACCTTATCCTCAATAACAGGGTCATTTCTTGTTGATGACTGCCTCGGCGACGTTCTTGGGCGCCTCAGCGTAGTGCTTGAATTCCATCGAGTAGGTCGCCCGGCCCTGGCTCAACGAGCGCAGCGTCGTCGAATAGCCAAACATCTCCGCCAGCGGCACCTCTGCCTTGATTGCCTTGATGTTTCCGGGCAGGTCTTCCATGCCCTGGATCATGCCGCGTCGGCCCGACAGATCACCCATGACGTTCCCCATGTAATCTTCTGGAGTCTCGACGTCGACGGCCATCATCGGCTCGAGAAGAGTGGGGGAAGCTTTGCGCATGCCTTCCTTGAAGGCTATCGCGGCGGCCATGCGGAAGGCGTTTTCGTTCGAGTCGACGTCGTGATACGAGCCCTCGAAGAGCGTGAACTTCACGTCGACCACCGGGAAGCCCGCCAGAACACCGCTGGTGATCGCATCCTGCAGCCCCTTGTCGACCGCCGGAATGTACTCGCGAGGCACCGTGCCGCCCTTGATCGCATCAACGAACTCGTAGCCCTTGCCAGCTTCGTTGGGCTCTATCTTCAGCCAGACGTGACCGTACTGACCGCGACCACCCGACTGCTTGACAAACTTGCCTTCCTGCTCGACCGACTTCTTGATGCATTCGCGGTAGGCTACCTGCGGCGCGCCGACGTTGGCATCGACGCCGAACTCGCGCTTCAGACGATCGACGATGATCTCCAGATGCAGCTCGCCCATGCCCGAGATGATGGTCTGCCCCGATTCCTCGTCAGTACGCACGCGAAATGACGGATCTTCCTGCGCCAGACGACCGAGAGCAACGCTCATCTTCTCCTGGTCCGGTTTGGTCTTCGGCTCGACGGCGACGTGAATCACCGGCTCCGGGAAGACCATGCGCTCGAGCGTGATCACTGCCGATGGATCGCAGAGGGTCTCACCGGTGGTCACTTCCTTGAGCCCGACGCAGGCAGCGATGTCGCCGGCGAGAACTTCCTTGAGCTCCTCGCGATTGTTGGCGTGCATCTGCAGAACCCGGCCGATGCGCTCACGCCGCCCCTTGGTCGGGTTGTAGATCGTATCGCCCGACTTGAGGACGCCGGAGTAGACGCGAATGAAGGTCAACTGACCTACGTAGGGGTCGGTCATCAGTTTGAAGGCAAGGGCGGAAAACTTTGCCGTATCGGAGGCTTCGCGCGTGTCCTGTTCGCCGTTTTCCTTCTCGCCGGTCACCGGAGGAATGTCGACCGGCGATGGCAGCAGGTCGATCACCGCGTCGAGCATGCGCTGAACGCCCTTGTTCTTGAACGCAGTACCGCAAAGTGCCGGCTGAATCTCGCAGTCGATCGTCCGCCGACGCAGCCCCTGGATGACTTCGGCCTCGCTCAGGTCACCCTCTTCGAGGTAGCGGTCCATCAATTCCTCGGAAGACTCGGCGGCAGCTTCAACCATCTTGCTGCGCCATTCTTCGGCCTCGGACCGCAGTTCCTCGGGGATTTCTCGATAGTCGAATTTCATCCCCAGCGAGGCTTCATCCCAGTAGATCGCTTTCATCTTGATCAGGTCGACGACGCCCGCGAAGTAGTCCTCCTTGCCGATCGGAATCACGATCGGGACAGGATTGGCCTTCAGGCGAGTCCGCATCTGGTCCACGACCTTGAAGAAATCGGCGCCCTGGCGGTCCATCTTGTTGACGAACGCCAAGCGCGGCACCTTGTATTTGGTTGCCTGACGCCACACCGTTTCAGACTGCGGCTGCACTCCGCCGACAGCGCAATAGATCATGCACGCACCGTCGAGGACACGCATCGAGCGCTCCACTTCAATCGTGAAGTCGACGTGACCGGGCGTATCGATGATGTTGATCCGGTGCTCCGGGCGATCGAGCTGCATTCCCTTCCAGAAGCAGGTGGTGGCCGCCGAAGTAATCGTGATGCCGCGCTCCTGCTCCTGCGCCATCCAGTCCATGGTTGCGGCACCGTCGTGCACTTCACCGATCTTGTGGTTGATACCCGTGTAGAACAGGATACGCTCGGTCGCCGTCGTCTTTCCGGCATCGATGTGAGCGCTGATACCGATGTTCCGGTACCGCTCAATGGGAGTTTTGCGTGCCACAGTAGTCAACCTTCACTAATAAAGAACGATCGTCAGCAAGAGACAGCAGCGCCGGGGGGTTACCCTAGAAGCGGAAGTGGGCAAACGCCTTGTTGGCTTCAGCCATACGGTGCACTTCGTCGCGCTTCTTGACCGCCGCGCCGCGGCTTTCCGATGCCTCGAGCATCTCGGCGGCCAGACGATGGCCCATCGACTTTTCGGACCGTTTGCGCGCTGATTCCCGCAGCCAGCGCATGGCCAGCGCCATGCGCCGACTCGGCCGGACTTCGACCGGCACCTGGTAGTTCGCCCCACCCACACGACGACTCTTGACCTCGACCATCGGCTTGATGTTGCCCAGAGCCATGCTGAAGACCTCCAGCGGGTCCTTACCACTCTTGGTGACGATCTGATCAAAGGCACCATATACGATGCGCTCGGCGACCGACTTCTTGCCGCTCTTCATAATCGTATTCACGAACTTCGAGACTTCGACGTTGCCGAACTTCGGGTCCGGCAGAATATCGCGCTTCGGCACTTCACGACGACGGGGCATAGCAACCTCTCATAATCACGATTCAGTCGAAGGGCAGGACGACATGCCTTGCCCTCCCGGTCGCCCATCAGGAGCGACCCTTACTCGGCCGGAACTCAAGCAGTTTTCGGGCGCTTGGTGCCGTACTTGGAACGACCCTGCTTACGCTTCTTGACCCCCTGCGTATCCAGCGAACCGCGCACCGTGTGGTAACGCACACCCGGCAAGTCCTTGACGCGACCGCCGCGGATCAGCACGACCGAGTGTTCCTGCAGGTTGTGGCCTTCACCACCAATATACGAAATGACCTCGAAGCCATTCGTCAGACGAACCTTGCACACCTTGCGCAGGGCCGAATTCGGCTTCTTTGGCGTGGTCGTGTAAACCCGCGTGCACACCCCCCGCTTCTGCGGGCAATTGCTCAGCGCCGGGACTTTGCTCTTGGTGCGTATGGCCTCGCGCGGCTTGCGCACCAGTTGGTTAATGGTTGGCATGTTTCCACCCCTATGTTCTGCGCAGCAAGCAGGGTGCCAGGCACACGGCGTCTGCAAAAAACCAAGGCGGACCAAAGGCCGCCTTGGCGATATTCATAAACAACCGACGCAACGGAGGGCGATCGGCGACAAAGACCGGCGATTCTAGGTGCTATCAGCGGGCAAGTCAAGCAACCGGAGCATTCTGAGCCTTCTCTTCGTTCTCCGACGGCTCATCTGCGGCGAGCAAGCCGCTGCCCGCAGCCATATCCTCGCCGGCGGCGTTCTTCTTGCGCGTGTTGTGGTAAGCGAGACCCGTCCCGGCCGGGATCAGGCGGCCGACAATGACGTTTTCCTTGAGACCGCGTAATTCGTCGCGCTTGCCCATGATCGCCGCTTCAGTCAACACGCGCGTCGTCTCCTGGAACGAAGCCGCCGAAATGAACGAATCGGTGGACAACGACGCCTTGGTGATCCCCAGCAGCACATGCTCGTAGGTCGCTGGCAACTTGCCCTCGGCGAGCATGCGGTCGTTTTCGTCGAGCAGATGTGCGCGCTCGACCTGCTCCCCCTTGATGAATTTGGTGTCGCCGGGCTCGAGCACATTGACGCGGCGCAACATCTGACGCACGATCACCTCGATGTGCTTGTCGTTGATCTTGACACCCTGCAGACGATACACATCCTGCACCTCGTCGGTGATGTACACGGCCAGCGCTTCGACGCCGAGCAGCCGCAGAATGTCGTGCGGATCAGGCGCCCCATCGACGATCAGCTCGCCCTTGTTGACCACCTGCCCGTCATGCACCAGGACATGCTTGTCCTTGAGAATCAGATATTCGTGAGTCACCCCGTCAAGGTCGGTGATCACCAGGCGCTGCTTGCCCTTGGTATCCTTGCCAAAGGACATCGTGCCGGTAAACTCCGCCAGCATCCCCGCGTCCTTCGGCGTCCGCGCTTCGAAAAGCTCAGCGACGCGCGGCAGACCGCCGGTGATGTCACGCGTCTTGGCAGATTCCTGCGGCAGGCGAGCAAGCACGTCGCCCACCCAGATCTGCTGACCATCGAGCACGTTGATGATCGCACCCACCTGAAAGGTGATCGTGACCGGGTGATCGCTGCCGTGCATCTTGACTTCCTGGCCGTCCGCTTCGAACAACCTGACCTGCGGCCGCAAGCCTTTGCTCGGCGCTTTGCCACCGCGCTTGGGATCGATGACCACCAGCGTCGAGAGTCCCGTCACCTCGTCGATCTGCTTGGCCACCGTCACCCCCTCCTCGACATTCTCGAATTTCACGAGACCCGAGTATTCGGCGATGATTGGACGCGTGTGCGGGTCCCAGGCGGCCAGCCGCGCACCCGCCTTCACCGCCTGCGCATCCTCGACCTGCAACGTCGCGCCGTAGGGAACCTTGTGCTTCTCACGTTCGCGGCCATTGTCGTCGGTGATCAGGATCTCGCCGGAACGAGTGATGACGATCTTCTCGCCCTTGGCGCTGGTGACGTAACGCATGCTGGCGGTAAACCGCACGACGCCGGCACTGCGCGTCTCGACATGGCTGGCGACGGCGGCCCGTGAAGCGGCACCACCAACGTGAAAGGTACGCATGGTCAACTGCGTACCCGGCTCGCCGATCGATTGCGCCGCAATTACGCCGACCGCCTCGCCGACGTTGACCGGCGAGCCACGACCGAGGTCGCGGCCATAGCACTTCGCACACAGACCATAGCGCGTTTCGCAGGTCAACGGCGTACGCGCCTTGACTTCATCGATGCCCAACTGATCGATCAGATCGCAATGATCCTCGCTGATCAGCGTTCCTTGCTCGATCACCGTCTCCTGGGTCTCCGGATGCAGCAGGTCAGTCGCCGTGACGCGACCGAGGAGACGTTCGCGCAAGGCCTCGATCACCTCGCCGCCTTCGATCAGCGCCTTCATGGTGACGCCGTTGCCGGTACCGCAATCCTCCTCGATCACCACCAGATCCTGCGTCACGTCGACCAGCCGGCGGGTCAGGTAACCCGAATTGGCGGTCTTCAAGGCAGTATCCGCAAGGCCCTTGCGCGCCCCGTGGGTCGAAATGAAGTACTGCAGAACGTTCAGGCCCTCCCGGAAGTTGGTCGTGATCGGCGTTTCGATGATCGAACCATCCGGCTTGGCCATCAGGCCGCGCATCCCGGCCAACTGACGGATCTGCGCCGCAGATCCACGCGCACCGGAGTCGGCCATCATGAAGATCGAGTTGAACGACTCCTGCTTCTCCATTGCGCCGTGGCGATTGATGACTTCGACGTGGCCAAGCTGGTCCATCATCACCTTGGCGACCTGGTCACCGGTGCGGCCCCAGATATCGACCACCTTGTTGTAGCGTTCACCGTTGGTCACCAGCCCGTTGGTGTACTGGTTCTCGATTTCCTTCACTTCGGCTTCGGCAGCGGCGATGATCTCGCGCTTTTGCGCCGGCACCAGCATGTCGTCGGAACAGATCGAAATACCGGCCCGGGTCGCCAGACGATAGCCGTTCTGCATGAGCTTGTCGGCAAAGACAACGGTTTCCTTGAGGCCGCAACGGCGGAAGGCGGCATTGATCAGCTTCGAGATTTCCTTCTTCTTGAGCGCCTTGTCGATCAGGCTGTAGGGCAGGCCCCTGGGCAGAATTTCGGAGAGCAACGCACGCCCGGCGGTGGTGTTGTAGCGCGTGCTCTTCTCCAGCCAGCCGTTCGCTTCGTCGCGCTCATACTCGGTGATGCGCACCGTGATCCGGGCGTGAATGTCGAGCTCACCCGCCTGCATGGCACGCGTCACTTCAGCGAGGTCGGGGAAGATCATGCCCTCGCCGCGCGCGTTGATGCGCTCGCGCGTGGCGTAGTAGAGACCGAGGACGATATCCTGCGACGGGACGATGATCGGCTCGCCATTCGCCGGCGAGAGGACATTGTTGGAGGCCAGCATCAGCGTCCGTGCCTCCATCTGCGCCTCCAGCGACAGCGGCACGTGCACGGCCATCTGGTCGCCGTCGAAGTCGGCGTTGAAGGCGGCACAGACCAGCGGATGCAACTGGATCGCCTTGCCTTCGATCAGCGTCGGCTCGAAGGCCTGAATACCGAGACGGTGCAGCGTCGGCGCGCGGTTGAGCATGATCGGGTGCTCGCGGATGACCTCTTCCAGGATATCCCAGACCACCGCTTCCTGGGTCTCGACCATCTTCTTCGCCTGCTTGATGGTCGTCGCCAGGCCCATGACTTCGAGACGGTTGAAGATGAAAGGCTTGAACAGCTCGAGCGCCATCAGTTTCGGCAGACCACACTGGTGCAGCTTGAGCTGTGGTCCGACGACGATCACCGAGCGGCCCGAGTAATCGACCCGTTTGCCGAGCAGGTTCTGGCGAAAACGACCGCCCTTGCCCTTGATCATGTCGGCCAGCGACTTCAGCGGCCGCTTGTTGGCGCCGGTCATCGCCTTGCCTCGGCGACCATTGTCGAGCAGCGAGTCGACCGCTTCCTGCAGCATGCGCTTTTCGTTGCGCACGATGATCTCCGGCGCCTTCAGTTCGAGCAGGCGCTTGAGACGATTGTTGCGGTTGATCACCCGCCGATAAAGGTCGTTGAGATCGGAGGTCGCAAAGCGCCCGCCGTCGAGCGGCACCAGCGGACGCAGATCGGGCGGCAGGACGGGCAGCACTTCGAGCACCATCCATTCCGGCTTGATTCCCGATTTCTGGAAGCCTTCGAGGATTTTCAGCCGCTTGGAGAACTTCTTGCTCTTGGTTTCCGAAGTGGTCGTCTCGAGTTCCGAACGTAGACCTTCGACTTCGCGCGCCAGGTCAATCGAACGCAGCAATTCGCGAATGCCTTCGGCGCCCATGGCAGCGTAGAAATCGTCGCCATACTCCTCGACCTTGGCCAGGTAATCGTCCTCGGTGAGCAACTGGCCGCGCGCCAGCGGGGTCATGCCGGGATCGAAGACGACGAAGGCTTCAAAGTAGAGCACGCGCTCGATATCGCGCAGGGTCATGTCGAGCACCATCCCGAGACGACTCGGCAGGCTCTTCAGGAACCAGATGTGGGCCACCGGACTGGCCAGCTCGATGTGCGCCATGCGCTCCCGACGAACCTTGGCCAGCGTCACTTCAACGCCGCACTTCTCACAGATGACCCCACGATGCTTCAGCCGCTTGTATTTGCCACACAGACATTCGTAGTCCTTGATCGGGCCAAAAATCTTGGCACAGAACAAGCCATCGCGCTCCGGTTTGAACGTCCGGTAGTTGATCGTTTCGGGCTTTTTCACCTCGCCATAGGACCAGGAGCGGATCTTGTCCGGCGAAGCGAGACCAATGGTGATCGCGTCAAACTGCTCTTCCTGCGTCACCTGCTTAAACAAATCAAGCAATGCTTTCATCTTTTGCTCCAGAGAGGAGTGAGCTTTCAGGGGTGAACGGCCAGCACGCTGGAGAATCTAAATCCCCCGCGCACCCCTGGGCAGAACCATCAGAAACGTTCGAGATCGATGTCGATCGCCAGCGAACGGATTTCCTTGACCAGTACGTTGAACGACTCGGGCATGCCGGCATCGATCTTGTGATCTCCCTTGACGATGTTCTCGTAAACCTTGGTCCGGCCATTGACGTCGTCCGACTTGACGGTCAGCATTTCCTGCAGCACGTAGGATGATCCGTACGCCTCGAGCGCCCACACCTCCATCTCGCCGAAGCGCTGACCACCGAACTGCGCCTTGCCGCCCAGCGGCTGCTGGGTGACCAGCGAGTACGGCCCTGTCGACCGGGCATGCATCTTGTCATCGACCAGGTGGTGCAGCTTGAGCACGTGCATGTAGCCGACGGTGACCTGACGCTCGAACTGTTCACCGGTACGCCCGTCGTACAGGGTCATCTGCGCCGATTGCGGCATGCCCGCCAGCGCCAGGACGGACTTGATCTCCGCTTCCTTGGCGCCGTCGAAGACCGGCGTCGCAAAGGGCACGCCGGCCTCGAGGTTGCCCGCCATTTCAAGAATCTCGCCGTCGCTGAGCTGCCCGAGGTCTTCAGTCTTGCCGGTACCGTTGTAAATCTGATCGAGGAAGCCACGGACCTCTGCGGCGGTCGCCTGCCGGCGAAGCATCTCGCCGATCTTGAATCCGAGACCCTTGGCGGCAAGTCCCAGGTGGACCTCGAGAATCTGCCCGACGTTCATCCGCGAGGGAACACCGAGCGGGTTGAGAACGATGTCGACCGGGCTACCGTCAGCCATGTAGGGCATGTCCTCTACCGGCACGATGCGCGAAACGACCCCCTTGTTGCCATGCCGGCCAGCCATTTTGTCGCCGGCCTGCAGGCGGCGCTTGACCGCGACATAGACTTTGACCATCTTCTGCACCCCAGGCGGCAGCTCGTCGCCCTGGGTCAGTTTCTTCCGCTTCTCCTCAAAAGCGACATCAAAGCCCTTGCGCGTCTGCTCCAGGCCCTCGCGCAGCGATTCGAGCTGCTGCGCGACGTCTTCGTCCGCCATGCGGATATCGAACCAGTGATGCGGGTCGATCCCCTCGAGGTATTCCTCGTTGACCAGCGTCCCCTTCGCCAGTCTCTTCGGTCCGCCGTTAGCCGGTTTGCCGACAATCATCCGCGAGGCACGGGCAAAAGCATCCCGTTCGACGATGCGCAACTGGTCGGCGAGGTCGAGTTTGTAGCTGCGCAGATGATCGTCGATGATCGATTGGGCCCCCTTGTCGCGTTCGATTCCCTCGCGCGTGAACACCTGCACATCGATCACGGTTCCCGAGATACCGGACTGAACACGGAGCGAGGTGTCCTTCACATCGGACGCCTTCTCGCCAAAAATCGCTCGCAGCAGCTTCTCTTCCGGGGTGAGCTGGGTTTCGCCCTTCGGCGTGACCTTGCCGACCAGGACATCACCCGCTTCGACTTCCGCCCCGATGTAAACAATGCCCGACTCGTCGAGCCGCGAGAGTTGCGACTCGCCGAGCGACGCGATGTCGCGAGTGATTTCTTCCGGTCCGAGCTTGGTGTCGCGGGCAACGACCGTCAGCTCCTCGATGTGAATCGAGGTGAAGCGATCCTCGGCCACCACCCGCTCCGAGATCAGGATCGAATCCTCGAAGTTGTAGCCGTTCCACGGCATGAAGGCGACCAGCATGTTCTGGCCGAGCGCCAGCTCGCCCTTGTCGGTCGAAGCGCCATCAGCCACCACATCACCCCGGGCAATCAGATCACCGACGCGAACCAGAGGCCGCTGATTGATATTGGTGTTCTGGTTGGAACGGGTGTATTTCACCAGGTTGTAGATATCGACGCCGACCTCACCCGGACCGGTTTCGTCATCATTGACCCGCACGACGACGCGCGACGCATCCACGTAGTCGACCAGCCCACCACGCAACGCCTGCACCGCCGTGCCCGAATCGACGGCCACCGTGCGCTCGATCCCCGTACCCACCAGCGGTTTCTCCGGACGTAGGCAGGGCACCGCCTGCCGCTGCATGTTGGCGCCCATCAGTGCGCGGTTGGCATCGTCGTGCTCGAGGAAAGGAATCAACGAGGCCGCCACCGAGACGATCTGGCTCGGCGCCACGTCCATGTACTGGACACGCGCCGGCTCGGCAAGAATGGTTTCGCCCTTCTCGCGGCAGGTCACCAGTTGATCGGTCAACGCCCCCGCTTCACCGATGTCCGAGTTGGCCTGGGCGATGATGTACGCACCCTCCTCGATCGCCGAGAGGTATTCGATCTGATCGGTCACCCTACCACCGACCACCTTGCGGTAAGGCGTTTCGAGAAAGCCGTACTCGTTGGTGCGGGCAAACAGCGCCAGCGAGTTGATCAGGCCGATGTTCGGCCCCTCGGGAGTCTCGATCGGGCAGACGCGACCATAGTGCGTCGGATGCACGTCGCGTACTTCAAAACCGGCACGCTCACGCGTCAGACCGCCCGGACCAAGCGCCGAGACGCGACGCTTGTGCGTGATCTCGGACAAGGGGTTGGTCTGGTCCATGAACTGTGACAACTGGCTGGAACCGAAGAACTCCCGGACCGCAGCACTGATCGGCTTGGCATTGATCAGGTCGTGCGGCATCAGATTGTCCGATTCCGCCTGCGACAAGCGTTCCTTGACGGCCCGCTCGACGCGGACCAGGCCGGCGCGGAACTGATTCTCCGCCAGTTCGCCCACCGAACGGACGCGGCGATTGCCCAGATGATCGATATCGTCGATTTCGCCCCGACCATTGCGCAATTCGACCAGCAGCTTGATCACTTCGACGATGTCACGCGGCGACAGCGTCAGTTGTTCGCGCACTTCGCCGCCCAGGCCCTGGGCTTTCAACTGCTCAAACAGGGTCAGCGCTATCTCCTGCGTCAGGTTCTCGGCGACCGCACGCGGCCCATGGCTCAGCTCGCCAAGTGTCTGTTCGACCGAGGCGACCGAATCAGGCACCGCTTCGTTGAGCAGCTTGATGATTCCCTCACGCTTCGACGGCACGTGTTTGGCCATCACCTTGTATTCCACCACCGCCTTGCGCGCCACACGACGATTGAACTTCATGCGGCCAACGGCCGACAGGTCGTAGCGATCATCGGAGTAGAACAGCCCGTTGAAGAGAATCTCCACCGCTTCCTCGGTCGGCGGCTCGCCGGGTCGCATCATCCGGTAGATGGCTATCCGGGCTGCCTGACGGGACATGGTTTCGTCGGCGCGCAAGGTCTGCGAGATGAAGCCTCCCCGATCGAGGTCATTGATGTACAGCGTGTGCAGCGATTCGACCCCAGACTCGATGAGCTTGGCCAGCAGGCTCTCGGTAATCTCGTCGTTGGCGTTGGCCAGGATCTCGCCGCTGCTCTGGTCGATGATGTCCTCGCCGATTACCCGACCAATGAGAAAGTCGTCCGGAACGGCCACCTGCTTGATTCCCGCCGCATCGAGTTCACGAATGTGCTTGGCCGTAATACGCTTGTCCTTGGCGATGATCAGTTTTCCGGACGGATCATTGAAGTCGAAACGGGCGACTTCGCCACGCAAGCGCTCCGGAACCAGGGCGAACTCGGTCACTCTCTTGCCCACATAGAAAGTATCGAACTCAAAGAACTCGAGCAGGATTCTCTGCGGTGTCAGGCCAATGGCCCTGAGCAGCGTGGTCACCAGCATCTTGCGCCGACGGTCAACGCGGAAAAAGAGCAGATCCTTCGGATCGAACTCGAAATCCAGCCATGAACCACGGTAGGGGATGACCCGGGCCGAAAAGAGCAGCTTGCCGGAACTGTGCGTTTTGCCACGGTCGTGCTCGAAGAACACACCGGGCGAGCGGTGTAGCTGCGAGACAATGACCCGCTCCGTACCGTTGATGACGAAGGAACCCGTCGACGTCATCAGCGGGATTTCGCCCATGTAAACTTCCTGCTCCTTGACCTCCTTGATGGTGTCCGGCGCTTCGCGGTCGAGAATGACCAGGCGCACCTTGGCGCGCAAGGCGGAGGCGAAGGTCAGGCCGCGTTGCTGGCATTCGCTGACGTCGAAAGCCGGTTCGGAAAGCGTATAGCTGACGAACTCCAGCCGTGCATTACCACTATGACTGACAATCGGGAAGATCGAGGAAAAGGCCGCCTGCAATCCCTGGTTCCGGCGCTGCGCAGGGGGCACGGCCGCCTGCAGGAAAGCAGCGAAAGATTCCAGTTGGGTGGCCAGCAAAAAGGGCACGTCAAGAACGCTGGTGCGCTTGGCGAAGCTCTTGCGGATACGCTTTTTCTCGGTGTAGGAGTAGGTCATGGTCGCTCCGAACTCAGAAGGCAAATCCTCAAGGAGCCTGTCGGGCTTGACCGAGTCGGCTGCAAAAAGTGGGAAAGTCACTCATGATTCCCCGGATTTCCCTTCCATGGACCCGCTATGGACTCGAAATCCGGCAAAATCCGGGCTTGTTTCCCAATTTTTTCGCTACGACCCATCAGGTCTGACGGGCTCCTAGCGCACCGGCGGCGGTCACCACAACCTCCGCCGGTCCGCAACGGACAAACGCAACATGACTGAATCTTCAGACGCAACAAAACTCGCCTGTGCACCCTTCACCAGTCGTATTTGCGTTTGCACGCTGCATGGCAACACGTCCACCGGCGTGGCGACGCAAAGCCGTTTCCGAAAAAGCAGAAAAGGGCTGACAGCCAGAAGGCTGTCAGCCCAGCTTGCCAGACCCGTACTACTTGACCTCGACCTTCGCTCCGGCGTCCTCGAGAAGTTTCTTCAGGGCTTCGGCGTCGGCCTTGGAAATGGATTCCTTGACCGCCTTCGGCGCGCTGTCGACGAGATCCTTGGCTTCCTTGAGGCCGAGTCCGGTCGCTGCACGAACAACCTTGATGACTTCGACCTTCTTCTCGCCGAAACTGGCGAGGACCACGGTGAACTCGGTCTGCTCCTCGACCACCGCCGCCGCCGCACCAGGTGCGGCCACGGCCATCGAAGCCGCGGAAACACCAAACTTCTCTTCGAACGCCTTGACCAAGGTGTTCAGTTCCATGACAGTCATCGCGCCAACGGCTTCGAGGATGTCTTCTTTGGTAATAGCCATAATCGATTAACTCCAGAAATCCGAATACTCAAAAAAACGGACAGAGCGCTCAGGAAACCTCTTCTTCACGCTGTTTGGCCAAGGCGGCAAGCGCACAGGCAAAACCGCTGACCGGCGCCTGCATGATGCCGAGCAACTGGGCGAGCAGTTCATTGCGACCCGGAATGGACGCCAGCGCCTGTACGCCCGCCTTGTCCAGAAGTTCGCCAGCAAAGCTGCCGGCCTTCAGAATCAGATGGTCATTGGTTTTTGCAAAATCGTTGAGCACCTTGGCAGCGGCAACCGGATCATCCGAGATGCTGTAAATCAGCGGCCCGGTCATCTGCTCGGCCAGCGAGGCAAAAACCGTGCCCTGAACCGCGCGCCGAACCAGCGTGTTTTTCATTACCCGCAAATACACCCCGGCGGCACGTGCCTGGGCACGTAGCCGCGTCAGTTGCGCCACTGGCATGCCGCTGTACTCGGCCAGGACGATCGTCTGAGCACTCGCCATCTTCGCCGAGACTTCGGCGACAACGACTTTCTTTTCATCAAGATTGAGACCCACAGGCCCTTCCTCCCATCAAGTCAACAAACGGCGCATCGCGAAGGATGAGCCGCACCCACGGCGACCTTGATCAGGAGTTGCAGCGAAAGCACGAAGTCTCTCGCTGCGCAATCCTTTTCGGGCGCACCGTCTACGCAGGCCGCTTGCGCACTTAAGCGTCGGGCTACAACCCTCGGCACCTGCGGTCTTTGACGATCCATCGACAGTGCAAAAGCGGCGCTGCCGACAGCCCAGCAAAGTTCGTTACCGAGCCACGTTGTTTGCACACGTGGCTCAAAACGCTTCTAGAGCGTCGTGGCGTCCACGCGTACCCCCGGACCCATCGTGCTCGACACGGCAACCCGCCGCAGGTACTGGCCTTTCGAGGTCGCTGGCTTGGCCTTGATCAAGGCATCGACCAGCGCCTTGAGGTTGATCGCCAAATTGTCGGCCGCGAACGAGGCGCGACCGATTGTGCTGTGAATGATGCCGCCCTTGTCGGTCCGATACTGAACCTGGCCGGCCTTGGCATTCTGGACGGCAGTGGCCACGTCCATGGTCACCGTACCCACCTTGGGGTTCGGCATCAGGCCACGCGGACCGAGGATCTGGCCCAACTGCCCCACCACGCGCATGGCATCGGGGGTGGCAATCACCCGATCAAAATTGATCACACCGGCCTTGATCTCGGCGGCCAGATCCTCGAAGCCGACGATATCGGCACCCGCCGCCTTGGCGGCAGCAGCCTTCTCGCCCTGGGCAAAGACCGCAACGCGGATGCTCTTGCCGGTGCCGGCGGGCAGGACCACGGAACCACGCACGATCTGATCGGATTTGCGAGGATCGACACCGAGACAGACGGCGACATCGATCGACTCGTCGAACTTGGCCGTCGCGTATTCCTTGGCCATTTTCAGCGCCTCCGCCACGGGATAGGTTTTGGCGGCATCGATCTTGCCTTTGACGGCCTTCTGACGTTTGCTCAAGGTTGCCATCTCAAAAGCCCTCCACCGTGACGCCCATCGTGCGCGCACTGCCGGCGATCGTGCGTACCGCGGCGTCCATGTCAGCAGCGGTCAGGTCGGGCATTTTCTGCGTCGCAATCGCTTCGCACTGGGCACGGGTCAGCGTGCCCACCTTCGCGGTATGGGGTTTGGCACTGCCCTTCGGAATCCCGATCGCTTTCTTGATCAGAACGGTCGCCGGGGGCGTCTTCATGATGAAGGTGAAGCTCTTGTCGGCGAAGGCAGTGATGACCACCGGGATGGGCAGGCCGGGCTCCAGCCCTTGCGTCTGCGCGTTGAACGTCTTGCAGAACTCCATGATATTCAGACCACGTTGACCCAGCGCCGGCCCGATCGGCGGCGAAGGATTGGCCTTGCCCGCCGGTACTTGCAGCTTGATATAAGCAATGATTTTTTTTGCCACCGTGCGACTCCTCTAAGCGGGTTCAAACGCGCTCGCGCGAGCGCTCCCCAAACGACAAACGCGGCCCGGAAGCCGCACTACTACGGCGCGTCGCGCAAAAGTGACGCACCGCCACTGACTTGTCGGATCAAGCCTTTTCGACCTGCCCAAACTCCAGCTCGACCGGCGTCGGCCGGCCAAAAATGGTCACCGATACCCGCAGGCGATTCTTCTCGTAATTGACCTGCTCGACAGCACCGTGAAAATCGGTGAACGGGCCCTCCTTGACGCGGACCACTTCCCCCGGCTCGAAGAGCACCTTGGGCCGCGGCTTGTCGACCCCTTCCTGAATCTGCTGCATGATCTTTTCGACTTCCTTTTCGGAAATCGGTGACGGCTTGTTGGCGGTACCGCCGACAAAGCCGGTCACTTTCGGCGTGCTCTTCACCAGATGCCAGGAGTCGTCGTTCATTTCCATCTCCACCAGCACGTAGCCGGGGAAGAATTTACGCTCGGAAATGCTCTTCTGACCCATCTTGAGCTCGACGACCTCCTCCACCGGGACGAGAATCCGGCCAAAGGCTTCCTGCATCCCCTGCCGCTGGATGCGCTCAAGCAGCGCACGCTGCACGCTCTTCTCGAATCCGGAATAGGCGTGTACCACGTACCAGCGCATGCTCATGAATTTCTCCAGCCAAGAACCAGGTCGTACATCAGCCACTCGAGGCTCTTGTCGGTCAGCCAGAGGAAGAGCGCCATCACCACCACGAAGGCGAAGACCAGCCCCGTGGTCTGCATGGTTTCCTTGCGCGAAGGCCAGACGACCTTCTTGGCTTCAGCCGCTGACTCTTTGGCAAAGTCGAAGAACCGACGCCCTTGCTCGGTTTGCCAGGCGACGGCAGCGGCCAGTCCGGTGCCCGCCATGACGGCCAGCACGCGCAGAATCATCGCCTGCTCGGCGAGGAAATAAAAGCCAGCGACGCCGGCCACAAGCAGCAATACCGCTAACGCAAACTTGAATTTATCGGCCATCTCGTCCGCTTACTATGAAAGTCGCGCCAGCGACTCACGAACCTGCCCTCGCCCGCTTGCGGGAGAGGGGTCGGGGGTGAGGGAAACGGTCATGGCTTTCACTATCCGGGGTGCCTGAACAAGCCATGACCGTTTGGTTACCTATGTGGCAGGGGCAGAGGGAATCGAACCCCCAACCTTCGGTTTTGGAGACCGACGCTCTGCCAGTTGAGCTATACCCCTGCGGCAGAACTGCGGCGGCTCCGCGAACGTAGCCGCCGCTGTACCTCTCGGACGCTTACTCGATGATTTTCGCCACGACCCCGGCGCCGACGGTCCGGCCGCCTTCGCGAATCGCGAAGCGCAGGCCTTCCTCCATGGCGATCGGCGAAATCAGCTTGACCGTCATCTGGACGTTGTC
>Ga0058864_1075595_pt1 | contig 17475 bp, 8 predicted proteins | sample TNRReaAnaerobRNA_FD_61087 | JGI IMG/M metagenome (GOLD analysis project Ga0058864, IMG submission 61087) | Wastewater treatment Type I Accumulibacter community from EBPR Bioreactor in Madison, WI, USA - TNR Reactor, Time B -10min-Anaerobic_... | ecosystem: Engineered > Bioreactor > EBPR >... | reverse complement strand
TGATACTTGTTAATATATCTGTTTAAGAAATCGGCAACAATCAGCCCTTTTTATCCAAAAAATGGAAACTAACGGACACTACGATTACGATGTTTGTGTTATCGGCGGAGGACCGGCGGGCTACGCGGCGGCGGTTCGTGCGCTGGATTTGCGAAAAAAAGTCCTCCTGATCGAAAAAAATAAGCTGGGGGGGGCGGGAGTTTATGATGGTGCATTAACTTCCAAATCTCTGTGGGAACTTTCTAAAGATGTAAGTCGCCTAAAAAATAAGGAGCGTGGCTACTATGTCCATGACTTTTCCATTCATTATGAGGCGATTATCGGGTCAGTTCAAGCCGCGGCTGCCGAAAAATCGGGTCAAATGGCGTATCAATTCCAAGTTTTTGAGGAGAAAATTCATGCCGGACGCTTCCGTTTTGCCCAAGGATTTGCCAAATTACGCACTGAGCATGAGATCGAAATACTCACAGATGACGGCATAGAAACAGTTACAGCCGAAAATATCGTCTTGGCTATGGGTACACGCCCGCGTAAGATTCCCACCATTCCGATAGATGAAAAAATCATCGTTACCAGCGATGGAATCAGCTCATTTGACCACTTTCCCGAGAGTTTGGTGGTACTGGGTGCAGGCATTATCGGTTGTGAATTTGCTACCATTTTCTCTAATTTTGGTCAAACGAAGGTTTATCTGATTGATAAAGCAGATCGCATCTTACCCTTTGAGGATGAGGATGTTTCGGAGTTTATCGCCCAAAATTTTGAGCGAAACGGCGTAACCATTCACCGAAAATCAGCTCTCCAATCCATGACGATTGAGGACGGTCGCGTTAAATATATACTGACTAATGCTTCCGGCGAAACGGAAGTCCACTATGCAGAGAAGGGCTTGGTTTCCATCGGTCGCGTACCCAATATTGAAGATATGGGACTACATGAAATCGGACTCCAATTCGATGATCGGGGCAATATGGTTGTACATGATACTCGTTCATCAATACCAAATATTTATGTAGTCGGAGACTTAACAGCAGAAGTTTGTTTGGTAAATGTGGGGGAATTAGAGGGTCGCCACGCGATAGAGAAAATGTATCATATGACTACGGAAGACTTGTCGTATGATAATGTTTCCACCATCATGTTTTTAGAACCCGAAGTAGCCGGCGTGGGTATGAACGAAAAACAAGCCAAAGCGGAAGGTTTATCTTATCGGGTGGCGTGTTTTCCCTATGAATACATCAACCGCGCTATTGCCATGCGGAATACTAAAGGCTTCTTCAAAATCTTGGTAACGGATGATGAAGAGATGCGCATTTTGGGTATGAGAGCCTTAGGACCACAGGCTTCCAGTTCGATTCAAGCTGTTGCCCTCCTGATTTCCATGCAAAAAGGGATCAATGAGTTGGCAGAACTGATCCACCCGCACCCTTCAATCGTGGAGGGAGTTCAGGAATGTGTACGGATGCTATTAGGAAAATCTATCATAAAGCCTACGGTTTTCAATAACCTTTTGCGTTGTAATCGCGTAGTAAACGGTGAATGTGTGGCTTATGAAACGGCTATAATTTAACATCAATTATGAAAAAAACAATCGTAGGGGTAGTTGTCGGGCTATTATTGTTCGGAGTTGGTGGTTATTGGGTTTGGGCTGAAGTAGGTACGAAAAACGTTACTACTGCTGTTGAATTTGATCGAATGATCGAATCTCAAATAAAAGCATCTCAAAGTATGCCTTTTTTGTATAAATCCATTAATACTGATGGAGCTATTGAGACACAAACGCTTTCCAATAAAGCATTTGATCTTCGGGAAGAGCTATCAATCGCCACACAATATTCGGCATTCAGTCCAAAATTAAAAGATTATTTTGTAGTGCATCGTGAAGGCAATACAATCGAAGCTGTATTAAAACCTGAAAATACGTCACGAACTAAGCTAAAGTCTCATGGGATAATTTTAGGGGAAAATAATAATATTAGAGGGTTACATATAAAAATACACTCGAACACATGGCTTTATGATTCTAAAACCATCACGAATGTAGTTTTTGATGAAAGAGGTATCTATCAAAGGCATGATCTATCGTATGCTCTTGATCTTTTCGGTGGCTGGTGGCATTATGATATGAAAATCCAAGCCAACCGAAAAGACCTTTAACCCAAGCGTTGGAAATCACGCACATCTTCAAATTGCGGGTCAATGATCCATCTGCCGTTGCGATCAATAAATCCGCATTTGCCGTTTTTAATCACCGCCGCTAAGCCGAATTTGAACCCTGAAGTCATGCTCGGCATACCATCAAAGACAAAGGGAATGACTGCTTTGCCGGCTTTGTCAATGAAACCGTACTTACCTTCTGTGCCTACTGCTGACCATCCGCAGGAGAACATTCCTACCCAGTCAAACCAATTTGGTATTAAAAGCGTGCCTTTGATACCGATAAATCCCCAAGTCCCGTCAATACGAACCGCCGCGAGTCCCTCCGAAAAAGCCCAACTTTCATCATATTGAAAAGGCACTACTAATTCAGCGTTTCGGTTGATATAACCCCATTTTCCGCCCTGCTCCACCATTGCTAAGCCCGTAATAAAGTCATGCCCCCATTCATAAACGTTAGGTATTAGTATATTATCTTCTGTATCAATATATCCAAATTTATCATCCCACTTGGCGCAAGCTATCCCTTTATGAAATGCTTTTACTTCTTGAAATCGAAAAGGAATCCGAACAGTCCCCTTGCGGTCAATATATCCCCAGTGCTTATTCAAGCCCACCCGTGCTAAGCGTTCGGTAAAAGAATAGGCATATTCATACTGAAACGGGATAATGACCTCCCCTCTCCGGTTAAGAAACCCCCACTTTTGATCTTTCTGAACGGGTGCCAATCCTTCACTGAAATGCGACGCATGGGAATACTTTGGAAGTACTACCATCGTCCCTTCAGTATTGATAAAGCCCTTACCTTGCGTAGTTTCCACCCGCGCTAAGCCCTCAAAAAAGTGGTCAGCGTTAATAAAATGGTTGGGAATAACCCACTCACCTTTTTTATTGATATACCCCCATTTGCCCCCTAATTTAGCAGGTGCTAATAACTGTTCTTCCGAACGCTGAGGAACAAAGGCTTTATAAAAGGTTTCGATAACGCTATTCATATGACAGGGAGTTTCAACTAAAGTAATGGTGTGCTTGAACAGGCAAATTTATCAAGAAAAGCATTAAGACGGTGTAATTTTAGCAGTCTCTTTATCATTTAATTGTGGCAGGCAACCATTCAAAGCGTTCTCCCTTAAAAAAATAGTCCAAAATAGGGGTAAAAGGCGAAAGGATAAACAATGCCCAAATTGCTCCGGCGGACATTTGTTGATAATTAGTTAGATAAAACGTAAGTCCTGCTACTGCCATCGTCCAAGCGATGCGTGCTATCCGGTGGTCGGGAATGGAACGAGGGTCTGTAATCATAAAAAAAGCGAAAAGGAGCGTCGTTCCGTTCAGCATTTTATGTCCCAATAAGTCTAAGGGCCACCCGTAATGGATATTCCAACGGATGCCGTTTAGCACAGCCAACGTCAACAAAAAAGTGATAGAAGTATCTATACGTCCTACTTTACCGACAACTGTCAAGCCTAATCCCATGAATAATAATAGCATCAGGGCTTCTCGTCCCCATTGTCCGGGACTTACCCATGCTTGATGAGTTATCAATATGGCGGCAATGAGTCCGATATTAGCAGGATTGAAGAAATGTTTATTATTAACCTTAAAGATGAATTTAGAGCTGATAGCCACCACCGCCGCGATTAATGCCACGTGGGGTAGATTGGTTTTCAATAACAAACTCAAGCCTAATGAGGTAATCGCCGCGCTTTTTAAGGTATGAATACTCGCACCCGTTTTCCATATCCAGAACCATTGTACGGCTTGGCAGGTAGTTATCAACGTTATATACTTGATCCAATCCGCTTTCCAGTCCAAGAATAGAATCCCAAACGTTAAAAAACTGGCTAAAAAGATGATTTGATACCAACGGGCATCCACCGTTGGGGTATTGGTAAGGGGTAAGCTAAGCGTTTTCATCGCCGGTTAGGATAAAGATTAGGTGCAAGTTCGACAATAATTGCATTCGATAATGCGAGTTGGCTAACAATTTCGATAGACTACATTCAGCATGAAACAAAAATCCCCCTGTGGGTTTTTATCATTTTGGGTTATCAAACAGCCTAAAAGTGGTAACCTCGCTGATAATCAGGTGCTAATTTCCAAGTCTACGCTTAAAATTAATACCTTTTATTGCTTTCTCTCAAATTTTTCCTAACTTTGAAAACCGACGTTAAACACCCGATTTTTCATTTCATTGACCGCAACGAGTATGAAGTGCTACCTCCTATTATTGATTTTTTTGATGGGGAATCTGCCTTGGGCATCTTCCCAGTCTAACAGTTCAGTACCCCAAGATGACCAAACACGTAAGGCATACGACCAAATCATCCGTGAAACCAACACTGCTAAATTAAACGAGATTGCCCGCCAATCTGAACTTGATTTTCAACAGAATAAAGCCCGAGCGATAGCCCTCGCTAAGGAAAAAGGCTGGGTAATCCGCACCTTTTTACCGGACAGTTCGGTTATTGAATTGATGGGGGTAGACGAAAAAGGGCATCCCATCTACTACATCACCCAAAGTAACTTCAATGCAGGTCGAACTATCCGCACCGATCAAGTATGGTCAGGAGGCAGTATGGGCTTGGCTTTAGGGGGTAACGGCATGATTGCCGGCGAATGGGATGCGGGACGTTGCCGACCAACCCATAATGAGTTTCAGACGGGTGCCGGCACTCGCGTCATCAACGGGGATGGTGCGGGTAATGACTCTCACGCTACTCACGTAGGCGGTACAATTATCGCCAAAGGTAATGATAATCAGGCGCGTGGGATGGCAAACGAAGCCTTCCTCAAGTCCTTTAACTGGGGGAGTGATGAATCCGAGATGGCTACCGAAGGGGCTAATGGTTTATTGGTTTCTAACCATTCTTACGGACAATTAGCCGGCTGGAGCGGTTGTGATTGGTATGGTGATCTGAATATTAGCACGACTTTAGACTATACTTTCGGACTTTATACGGGTTCTACGGCACAATGGGATCAAATCGCGGTGGATGCCCCGTATTACTTGATCTGTAAAGCGGCAGGTAATGATAGAGGCAATAATTGTGGTGGAGCATGGCGAGCATTTGTGGGAGGCGCATGGGTTACTGACCCACCGGGCTATACACGTCCTCCGGCAGATGGTCAATATGACTGTATTTCCACTTATGGTAATGCCAAAAATATTATGACCGTAGCGGCGGTCAACATCCAAACCAACTATGTAAATGCCGGAAGCGTAACTATGTCGGGATTCTCCAGCTGGGGACCAACCGATGACGGACGCATCAAACCCGATATTTCAGCGGCGGGTGTGGGCTTATATTCCACCGAAGTAACCAATGATAATGCCTATTCTACCAAATCCGGTACTTCGATGGCTACCCCTACCGTTACGGGTTCTTCCTTATTAATCCAAGAACATCATAAGAATGTAACGGGTAGTTTCATGCGTTCCGCAACCTTGAAAGGTCTAATCATTCATACAGCCGACGAATGTGGTGCTAATCCGGGTCCTGATTATGCCTATGGTTGGGGGCTGATGAATACGGGTAGAGCCGTTCAGCATATTACGGATAATAATTTAACCTCCATCATTCGGGAAAATACGCTCAATCAGGGCGAAACTTATACGTTACAGGTCTATTCCGATGGTTCTCAACCCCTTCGTGCTACCATCTGTTGGACAGACCCCGCCGGTACTCCCAACGCACCGGTCTTGAATGATCGTACACCACGCCTGGTTAATGATTTAGACTTACGTATTACCGGTGGGACAACGGTTATGCCTTGGATGCTTGACCCGAATAATCCTTCTGCCTCAGCGACCCGGGGCGATAATATCCGTGATAATGTGGAGCAAGTGTTGATCTCAACGCCGTCGGCAGGTTATTATACCATCACCGTTACCCATAAAGGTACGTTGCAAGGCAGTTCCCAACGTTTTGCTTTAATCGTCTCGACGGTCAACTGTTTTGCTGAAATCAATCCCATTTCCCAAACAATCTACTGTGCGGGACAAACGGCTACTTTAACTACTCCAAACATTGCCGGTGTAACCTACCAATGGACAAGAAACGGCGTAGATTTAGGCGGAGAAACAGGTACTACCCTTAATGCCACCCTTTCCGGTACGTACCGCTTACGAACTACGCGCGGGGCTTGCGTAGCCCTATCACAACCCGTTGTACTAACCTTTAACCCTGTTACGGTAGCCGGTACGTTGGCATCCAACCAAACAGTGTGTGCTGGAACAAATGTCTCCATGAGTCTTTCCGGACAAACAGGTAACGTCTTGCGCTGGGAATCCTCTACCGATAATTTTACAACCGTTACTACCATCAATCAAACGACACCCAACCTAACTGTAAACGCTATTTCCACTACCACAAAATACCGAACAGTGGTGCAAAGTCCGGCTTGTAACATTCTGACGAGTAATGAAGTTCAGATAACCGTAACGGGATTCGCAGGGACTACGAGTTCCGATGCTACCGTTTGCGCTGATAATCATGCCGGAACGATTACTCTAACGGGAAATACCGGTGCGGTTTTACATTGGGAATCTTCTACCGATAATTTCACAACGATAAATATTATACCCTTTACGGGGAATATTCTAACCTATACAAATCTTCCTACCGATACTCGATTCCGTGCGGTGATTGACAATACACCGTGTCCGCCAGCATCATCTTCGGCTACATTGATAAGCACCATCCCGCAACCGAATATCAGCGTGAGTGCTTCGCCTACTTCTCCCGTTTGTGATGTGCCGAGTTCGGTAACATTAACTTCGGTTTATACACCTGCACCTCCTTTTGATGACTGTACGCGCTATACGTTGCAGACTGTTCCCTTTGCACCTTATCCTCATGCGGGAACAAATGTTTTTGGTTCAGCAGTGGATGATGCCGTTAGTAGTGCCATAACCTTAGGCTTTAATTTTGACTTTTATTGTAATACCTTTAATGCGTTTAAGGTTAGTTCTAATGGATTTTTGAGTTTTGATAACTCTTTTGTGCATGGCTGTTGTAACGGTGGATTGATCCCCACTAATGACGGTATCAACAACCTCATCAGTGCCGTTTGGACGGATAATCAACTAAGCAGTGCCGATGATGTAAAATATCAAGTATTGGGAACTGCCCCTAATCGCATTGGCGTACTTTCCTTTGGCAATACGTATAAATATTATGGCGGAGCTAACATCAGAGCGCAAGTCGTTCTTTATGAAACGAGTAACATTATTGACATCATCGCAATCAACATCCCTGCGTCTTCCTACACCCGTACGATGGGTATCGAAAACGCGAATGGAACAATAGGCATTGCCCCCCCGGGTAGGAATCGCAGTAATACTTGGTCGGATGCCAACACTACCTACCGATTCATACCGTTCACCAGCCCGGCAAATTTTTCTTATACATGGTCGAATATTTCTAACGGCTTTACGGCTAATGCCCCTAACGCGACAGACAATAGTCCTGTGATGGGAAGCAGTACCTACCGCTTAACGGTTTCACATGCCGGTACCGGTTGCTCTAAAACCTATAATCTTCCTTATCAAGTAGATGCCCCTACTGTTGCAGGGACATTAACCGCCAATGCTACCGTCTGTCAAGGTTCTAATTCGGGTACGCTCACGCTTACGGGTTTTGTAGGGAACATTTTAAGATGGGAAAGTTCAACCAATAATTTCGCAACGGTTAACATTATTCCCAATACTACTCCGACCCAAAATTACACCAACTTACTGCAAACGACGCAATACCGCGCCGTTGTACAAAGTGGTGTTTGTTTGGCTTTGACTTCCAATTCGGTACAGATCACGGTTGACTCTGCGACGAATGCCGGTATATTATCTATGAATGCTACCGTTTGCGCTGCGGCAAATAGCGGTACGATGATATTAGCGGGTTCGGTAGGGAGTATCTTGCGATGGGAAAGTTCTACCGATAATTTCGCTACTGTTAACATTATTCCGAATACGACTCCAACCCAAAATTATACCAATTTACTGCAAACGACCCAATACCGTGCGGTGGTTAAGTCCGGCGTTTGTGCAACATTGACTTCCAATTCTATCCAAGTTACGGTTGATCCTGTTACGGTTGCGGGGACTTTATCAAGCAATGCTACCGTTTGTGCTTCGGGGAATAGTGGGACGCTGACCTTAACAAGTTTTACGGACAATATCTTACATTGGGAAAGTTCTACCGATAATTTCACTACCGTTACCATTATTCCCAATACGACTCCAACCCAAAATTATACCAATTTACTGCAAACGACCCAATACCGTGCGGTGGTTAAGTCTGGCGTTTGTGCGACTTTGACTTCCAATGCAATTCAGATTACGGTTGATTCTGTTACGGTTGCGGGGACTTTATCAAGCAATGCTACCGTTTGTGCTGCGGCAAATAGCGGTACGATGATATTAGCGGGTTCGGTAGGGAGTATCTTGCGATGGGAAAGTTCTACCGATAATTTCGCAACGGTTAACATAATTCCGAATACAACCCCAACCCAAAATTACACCAACTTACTGCAAACGACCCAATACCGCGCAGTGGTAAAGTCGGGCGTTTGTGCAACTTTAACTTCCAATGCAATTCAGATTACGGTTGATTCTGTTACGGTTGCGGGGACTTTATCAAGCAATGCTACCGTTTGTGCTTCGGGGAATAGTGGGACGCTGACCTTAACAGGTTTTACGGGCAATATTATTCGTTGGGAAAGCTCTACCGATAATTTCACTACCGTTACCATTATTCCCAATACAACTCCGACCCAAAATTACACCAACTTACTGCAAACGACGCAATACCGTGCGGTGGTTAAGTCTGGCGTTTGTGCGACTTTGACTTCCAATTCTATCCAAGTTACCGTTGATCCGGCGACGGTTGCAGGCACTTTATCAAGTAATGCTACCGTTTGCGCGTCGGGGAATAGTGGGACGCTGACCTTAACAGGTTTTATGGGCAATATTATTCGTTGGGAGAGTTCGACCGATAGTTGGACAACCGTAACTACGATCAATAACCTTACGCCCAGCTTGACTTATACAAACTTGGTACAGACGACCGAATACCGTGCCGTCGTACAGAGCGGAATATGTAACCTTTTGGCTACGAATCATGTACGCATTCAGGTTGATCCGATCACGGTAGCGGGGACGCTTTCTTCTGACCAAACCGTTTGCGCATCGGGTAACAGTGGTTCGATTACCTTAACGGGGCAGACGGGAAGCATCCTTCGTTGGGAAAGTTCTACCGATAATTGGGCGACTGTTTCCACCATCACCAATACGTTCGTTACCCAAACCTTTACCAATTTGGCGCAAACGACTACTTACCGTGCGGTGGTGCAAAGCGGGACATGTAACCAAACGGTTACTAATGCTGTTACCATCACGGTGGATGCACCAACGATGGCAGGTATGTTGACTTCGCCGGTGAATAGTGTGTGTATGCCTATCCATTCATCCGCCATTCAGCTAAACGGTCATCAGGGTAATATCCTGCGTTGGGAATCTTCGACCGATAATTGGGCAAGCGTTACGACTATTAATAACAATACCAATTTACAACCGTTTAGCAATCTGGTTCAAACGACGGCTTACCGGGCGGTGGTGCAGAGCGGTCTATGTCCGGTGTTGATGACTGCCCCACTGACCATCACGGTTTATCCGGCAACGATTGCAGGAACATTAAGCAGTGATGCCACCGTTTGCGCGGAAGGTAATAGCGGTACGCTTACCCTTACGGGAAGTGTAGGAAGCATTCTCCGTTGGGAATCTTCAACCGATAATTGGGCAACCGTTACGACCATCCCGAATTTCATCAACCAATACATCTATAATAACTTAACGCAAAATACAGCGTATCGAGCTGTGGTGCAGAGCGGAATCTGCAACCAATTAGTTACTAATACCGTTCAAATTAGCGTGGATGCGCCAACCGTGGCAGGGGCTTTGCTGAATAATATGACTGTTTGCGGAAACCTAAATGCAGGAATGCTTGTCCTGAATGGTTTTTCGGGCAACATCCTACGTTGGGAATCTTCGACCGATAATTGGGCAACCGTAACTACGATTAATAATACCACGCCCAATCATGCTTTCAATAATTTAACCCAAACGACGGCGTATCGTGCGGTGGTGCAAAGCGGGGTTTGCGAGGCGAAGAACAGCAATCCCGTTACCGTTCAAGTGGATGCGCCAACCATTGCAGGAACGTTATCAAGTGATGCTACCGTCTGCCAAAGCGGAAACACAGGTACATTGACGTTAACAGGTCAAACGGGCAGTATCGTCCGATGGGAATCATCTACGGACGGATTTACGACCTTCAGTATCATCAATCATACGGCATCTACATATAATTTCACCAACTTAACCCAAACGACAGCCTTCCGTGTCGTGGTAAAGAGCGGCGTTTGCGCCGTGATAGTCTCCAATGCCGTGCGCGTGCAGGTGGATTTACCAACGATTGCAGGGGCGTTATCCGCTGACCAAACCGTTTGTGGTGAGAATCCGACAGGTACGCTTCAAGTATCGGGGCATCAAGGAAATGTCATCCGCTGGGAAAGTTCTACCGATAATTGGACAACTGTTAGCACGATTAACCACACTCAAGCCCAATATACTTTTACGAATGTATTTTCTAATACTCAATTCCGTGCCGTCGTACAAAGCGGAATCTGTAACCCTTCGGTTACGAATGTTGTTCGTATTCAGGTTGATCCTGCGACGGTAGGCGGTACACTGGGTATGCCCTTAACGGTTTGCGGTGGAGATAATAGCGGTATGCTGACTTTAACAGGCTATCAGGGGAATATTATCCGTTGGGAGATGAGCGAATTTGCTTTCATCAGTGGTATCGTTTCCATTTCCAATACCGCTCCCAACCAAACATTCACGAACCTTTCCCGCAATACGTGGTACAGAGCCGTCGTAAAAAGCGGTATTTGTGCCGAAAAGTTTTCCGAACCGGTACTGATTTCGACTACACTGCCACCCTTAGGCGGAACGATTAGCGGAAGCCGTACTGTTTGCGCTAACAGTCAAGGCGGAACACTAACGCTTCGAGGACAGCGAGGCGTGGTCATGCGTTGGGAATCTTCGACCGATAATTGGACAACGATTAATATCTTAAACGGTAGCGGTACGTCTTATACCTACTCGGGTTTAACGCAAACGACGCAATTCCGTGTGATGGTTGGCGGTGTGGTGAATTGTTCGCCTGTTTTTTCTACTGAAGCCATCATTACGGTTGTCCCGGCTACGGTAGCGGGAATGCTAACGGGTGATGCCTCCGTTTGTGCCGGAAATAATACCGGTTTAATTACTTTAAACGGAAACGTGGGGCAAATTGTCAGCTGGCAACGTTCCATAGATAACGGGCAATCGTGGCAAAACGTGTCCGGCGGAAATCCCTACCGATATACGAATCTTGCACGTACTACCTGGTATAGGGCAGTGGTGCGTAATAATCCATGTACACCCGAAACGACACATTTTGCGCGGATCACGGTCTTTCCGGTCGCCAATGCGGGAACGATCAGTGCCAATAGAACCTTCTGTTCGAGTCAAAATAGTGGTAGTATTATCCTTTCCGGTAATCAAGGGACGCTGGTTCGTTGGGAATCTTCGACTGATAACTGGGTTACGATGAGTACCCTTCCGCCGAACGGACCTACGTTGAATTATCTGAATTTAACGCAAACAATCCGATACCGTGCAGTCATCATGGCGCAAAATTGCGGGGAAGTACGTACAAACGTCGTAACTATTACCGTTAATTCAACCCTGAATGGCGGAATATTAGCGCAAGATCAAACGATCTGTACGGGACAAACAGCTATGCTTAGCTTAACGGGGCAACAAGGGCAGATACAAAGATGGGAACGTTCCGATGATAATTGGCAGACCATCTTCCCGATTGCCAATACAACGAGTAACCTATTGGCTACCAATCTTCCGCGAACGTCGGCTTTTCGGGTGAAAATCGGTAATGGAAATTGTCCTGCAATTTATTCCAATGCGGTAACGGTAACGTTAAGAAATGCACCAATAACCGGTACTATCTCGGGAATGGCAACTGTTTGTTCGGGGAAAAATAGTGGGACAGTGAATTTATCGGGTTATGAAGGAAACATCGTGCGTTGGGAATCTTCAACCGATAATTGGGAGACGGTAACTACGCTCATGAATAATGCACCGAGCCACTTGTACCAAAACCTGTCGCAAACTACACAATTCCGAGCTGTAGTCGCTAACGATCCTTTCTGCGGAACGGTGAACACTAATTCCGTAACGGTAAGGGTTGTCCCACAGACGGTACCCGGAACGTTGCTGGGCAATGATTTTACCTGTATCGGTTCGCCGATAACCTTGCAAGTGAGTGGTTATACGGGGCAAATTGTTCGTTGGGAAAAGTCTATTGATAATTGGCAAACCGTTCAAACGATAAATAATTCAACAGACAGTTATACTTTTGATAATTTAACCCAAACGACGGCTGTACGGGTGATCGTTCAAAACGGCATCTGTCCGCCGGAAACAACCAATGTAAAAACCATTCAATTACAGGAAAGTTTACAGGGTGGGGTTGTTTCTTTGGTAACGGGTAGTGGAAATAATTGTGCGAACCCCGTTGGCTATTTACAATTAAGCGGATATACGGGTAATATCCGCTATTGGGAATACTCTAATGACAATTTTACGAGTATTCAAACCCTCGCCCATACTGCCGATACGCTCAACTTCAACCGCTTACCGATGACTGCTTATTATCGAGCGGTCTTAGTAGGTAATGGTTGTAATCCCGTTCGGTCGGTAGCGGTACAGTTTATCAGTGCTTTCCGTTTACAGGTTTCGGCAGTAACCGGTTGCGGGGCGTTGGGCTATGCGACGGCTACGGCTTCGGGTGGCTTGCCTCCGTATCGGTACATACTTTCGCCTGTTTCGGGTGGGCAATCGATGCCGGGAGTGTTTACAGGACTTCGTGCCGGAAATTATATCCTGATGGCGTTAGACAGTCGAAATTGCATTGCACAAACGTCCTTTACCATTCAAAGTATTACACCAGCTCCGCTCATCACCGCCGCGGGTAGTAACAGCCCTACGAATGGTCGAATCGTCTGGACGGAAACACCGCCGGGTAATCCGAATGTAAGTTATGAAGTACGCTTCCGACCCGTAGGTCATCCGAATTGGACGACGATTACCGTAACACAAGGCACGGAATTGCGAGTAGATACTTTACAGTCTACCGTAACCTATGAAACGCAAGTGCGCGCCCAATGCCATCAATTCAGCTCGTTTACGGCTTGGTCATGGATTCAGACCTTTACCACGCTTTCAATCAAAGATGATGCATTCATCCCGCCGAATCCGGTGATAAGCATTTATCCGAATCCGGCTTCTGATGTATTGTATCTGAATGGTTCGTACCGAACACTCCGCGTATATGATTCGGGCGGAAAAATGGTTTGGGCAATCGATCATTCGCAGGAAGTAATAAGCGTTAAAGGATGGACATCCGGTATATATTACCTGATTTTCACAACAAATGAAGGCAAAAATCTAACCCATAAAGTCATCATCGAATAACGATACAGACTTCTGATTTTTTGATTAATGGTTGTGAACCCCTTGTGAATACGCAAGGGGTTTTTTTTATTTGCAGTGGAGGGGGGTATATAGGCTCGGATTTTTATTTTGCCAAAGCGATAATATTCATTTTAACCATCAGCCGGATGAGGGGATACATTGGATCAAATTCTCCTTTTTGATGTGCAAAGTTGGGGTCTGAACCTTTGTAGTGGTGATTATTGTGGAGGGCTTCTCCCCACATCAACATATCAACAGGAACGATATTGGTTGAGGTATCTTCTATCTTGTAATTTCGATAGCCGATTTTATGTGCAAACCAATTGATGATAGCACCATGAATAGGTCCCATGAAAAAGTGTATGATTAATAAAGGATAAAGCCAAAAAGGCACTTGGAAATAGACGTACAGTGCTACATACAGCGTTCCCCACACTAACCGCGAAAACCAACTACAAGCAAAAGCATCAAACCAATCCCATTGCGGAAGGTTTTTCAAGTATTTATCATCAACTTGATAGGTATGTTTTGCGATACCGACGTATATTTCTTTGGTTTTCCACATCATCCGCCACAGGCTTTTATCAAACTTGGGTGAGTGCGGATCGTTAGGCGTATCCGCAAAGGCGTGATGCAAACGATGTAAGACTCCATACGTGTGGGGACTTAAATAGGATGATCCTTGAAAAATCCAGGAGAGGATGAAGAAAAATTTTTCTACAGTCCGGGACATCTTAAACATCTGATGTGCCGCATAGCGATGGTTAAAAAAACTTTGGGTAAAGAGGGAGGCGTACCAATGTACGACTAAAAAGATGACGGCAGGAAGGATACTTTCCATTAGGTGAATGTTAAGTTTGGGTTCAATACCGCAAATAAATTGTTCATTCATATGAAAAATTTATTTACATGAAATAGTTTATCTATAAAACCCCGAATTACAGGTAAGTATCCAAGCGCGCAAAGTTAGCGAAGTACAGTCTTGAACCGAATAGAATCATGTTTTTTTTTCGTCAATTCATCTGTAATCACTTTCAGCACAAAAATTATCGCATCGGTATTGTGTAACCGTTTGGTTACGCATATATTTGTAACCGATTGGTTACAGATTAAGTTAATCCTATGAGAAGAGACGTTTTTCAAGCCATCGCCGACCCCACCAGACGGGAAATTATCCAACTTCTGGCAAAAGAACCGATGAATCTCAATGCCGTTGCCGACCGATTTGCGGTGAGTCGTCCGGCTATTTCTAAACATATCAAAGTATTGACCGAGTGCGGACTCATTCAGATACGTCGGCAGGGACGCGAACGGTTTTGTGAAGCCCGCACCGAAAAACTGAAAGAAGTTGCCCAATGGGTCGCTCAATATCAGGCACTTTGGGACGAAAAAATAGACCAATTAGAAAATTATTTAGCGACACTTCAATCCAATTCTATATCAAATCCAATGGATCAAAACAATGATTTTACCTTTGTCAGTACCTATGAACTGAATGCTCCCCGTGAATTGGTCTTCCAAGCGTGGACGCAAGCCGAGCATTTAGCCGGATGGTTTGGACCTAAGGGGATGACCCTTAAAGTAATTAGCCTTGATTTACGTCCGGGCGGTATGTTTCATTATGAAATCCGAATGCCGAGTGGTGATATGATGTACGGTCGTTTTATTTATGGTGTTATTGCACCACCCGAACGCTTGGAATACATCACTTCATTTGCGGATGCGAATGGTAATCCGGTTCACCATCCGCTTAGTCCTGATTGGCCCCTTGAAATCTTCAGCGTGGTAACCTTTGAGGAAATTAACGGCAAAACCAAGATGACCTTATATGGAAAGGCACACAACGCATCGGATACCGAAAAACAAGCCTTTGAAACCGGTGCAGGCTCGCTGAAACAAGGCTGGGCTGGAACAATCCAACAACTTCATTCCTACCTCTCGAACTTATCCAAAAGCTGAAATTCCTTTGATTATCAACCCCTTAGCTTGTCGTAAGGGGTTATTTTCTATCCTAAGCATAGATTTTCTTTACTTTTCATTAACTTTGGGGCAAAGTCTTTTTGGATTATTAGCGGAATATGGCAGTTCAGAGTATCAACGTAAAAAACCTTTTCGGATCGTTTGATTATACGATTGTTTTACATAAAAAGCCAAATATCACCCTCCTGACGGGGGCAAACGGCTCAGGTAAAACCGTCATCCTGCAAATGGTGAATGAACTTTTGAATAAAAGTTATCATTTTTCCGTGTTGAAGCGTGTACCGTTTGAATCGTTGGAAGTAGTCTTAGATAGCGGGCAGAGCATCCGCGTTACCAAAGAACTCCGTGCCTCAGAAACGACTAAATACAACCGCCTCACTTTTCGCTATACGGATGTAGGCACTAAAATATCCAAGAAGTTTCATTTAGATAGCCATCTTTCCTATACTTTAGAGGATATTCCGGGTTGGTTTCAACGGTTGAAACTCTTTTTCTTGCCCCCAACGGAATATATTGATAATGAGCGCCCCTTTCATAAGCCTACTTTAGTTTTTGGTGAGCCAACGGATGATTCCCATGAACGCATCTTGGCAGTTAACCTTTATGCCCAGCAGTTGACGGTCATCATGGAAAAAGAATTGGCTTCCTATTCCGAACGCGCTCAACGATTAGATAGTACCTTTCCTATTCGTATGTTGGAGCAAACGATGGAACGCATCCCGTCTGATGAAGAATTGTTCCAACATTTCAATGCTATTAAACGGAAACGTACCGAACTGCGCAAAGCCGGCATTTTTGACCATCAAGCGGACGTTCATCTTCCCGAAGTGCTATCTATTGAGGCAGGTAAACGCGCAGTTTTATTTCTCTATTTGCAAGATGTTTTGGAAAAGTTGGAATACTTAGAACCGCTCCGCAAACGGATCAGTCTATTTACCGACATCATTAACCGCCGTTTTCTGAATAAAAAGCTCAATATTGACCGTAAAAAGGGCTTCTTCTTCACAACATTGGACGGTGCAAAGATCGCCAACGAATGCCTTTCCGCCGGTGAACAAAACTTGGTAATCTTATTGTATGAACTCATGTTTAAGACAGTGGACGGATGCCTCATTATGATAGATGAACCTGAAATGTCCCTCCATCGGTCGTGGCAACAGGCGTTTTTAGCCGACTTGGAACTCATATTGCAAATTACTAATTTTGATATTATCATTGCTACACATTCCTACGACCTCACCAACGGTAGCGAACACCTGTGTCACCATTTACAGGAAGAGAAAACGGTGGTAACCCTTAGCGGACAGGCTGAGGAAGTGGCAATGCCTTCATCGGTGAAGAGTTGATAGGTGATGGCATATTTCGTATTTTAAGCATAGCATATTTTGTCATTACTACCGGAAAGGCCTATACCGTTCGGTAATCCATCGAATACACCACACAATATTTGGGACGGGAACTCATCTGGGAAGGTAGCGGCGTGGAAGAAAAAGGCATCGAGAAAAAGTCCGGCAGGGTGATCGTGGCTGTTGACCCGCGCTATTTTCGCCCGACGGAAGTAGATATTTTGGTCGGTGATGCCACCAAAGCCTACCAAAAGATGGGCTGGAAAACCAAAATTGGCTTGGAAGAATTGGTTTCTATTATGATGAAGCACGATTTGGAGGAGACGAAGTAAAGAGAAAAGTGCTATTTTTTCGAGGCAGTATTCACCCGTAGGGGTGATATAAGGGCTG
>Ga0058864_1012758_pt1 | contig 17982 bp, 12 predicted proteins | sample TNRReaAnaerobRNA_FD_61087 | JGI IMG/M metagenome (GOLD analysis project Ga0058864, IMG submission 61087) | Wastewater treatment Type I Accumulibacter community from EBPR Bioreactor in Madison, WI, USA - TNR Reactor, Time B -10min-Anaerobic_... | ecosystem: Engineered > Bioreactor > EBPR >... | reverse complement strand
GATACATACAAAAAAAATTACGCGATGAGCCATTACCGGGCATTGATGCCATGTTGGAAATGGCTCCGGTATCGAGACGCAGCTATTCGTATAATTTTAGTGACAGCGCCATTGTTGCCAGTGTATTGTTTTTGGTGTATCCTAAAAACGGCAAAACCTTTTTTCCCATCATCATCAGACCTTCCAAAAACAGGATGGACAAACACCGTGGGCAACTGAGTATGCCGGGTGGCAAACTCGAAAAATCGGATGCCAGTCATTGGGCATGTGCTGTGCGGGAAACTGAGGAAGAATTGGGCATAGAGGCTTCAGGCATAGAATATTTGGGTGAATTAACACCGTTGTGGATACCGATCAGCAATTTTATGGTGTATCCATTCGTGGGTAAATATGCACAAGAGCCTGTTTTCAGAATTCAACCGGAGGAAGTTGCCGGAGTTCTCGAAATGGATTTACAAGCTTTACTGGATGAAAAATGCAAAAAAAACGGTATCATTTCTATGCCTTCCGGTATAGAACTGGAAGATGTGCCCTTTTTTGACATCGAAGGACACAAAATTTGGGGAGCAACTGCCATGATGCTCAATGAAATCGTAACTTTGTTAAAATCTGAAGCCTTAAGATAATATAATTGTGATATTTATTTTCGCAGATAACTCCCTTAAAATTCAAGGGAAAGAACAATAAAACAAATGATGCAGGAAAAAGAGATCTACAAACCAAAAAACCAGATCCGGGTATTAACAGCTGCTTCGCTTTTTGACGGACATGATGCTGCTATCAATATTATGCGCAGGATCATTCAGCGGACTGGCGTTGAAGTTATTCACCTTGGGCACGACAGAAGCGCAAAGGAAATCGTTCAGGCAGCCATCGCTGAAGATGTTCAGGGCATCGCAATTACTTCCTATCAGGGTGGCCACAATGAATTTTTCAAATTCATCCATGATCTTCTTAAACAAAATGGAGGCGACCACATCAAAATATTCGGTGGCGGCGGAGGCACTATTTTGCCTTCTGAAATAGAAGAATTGGAAAATTATGGTATTACCAAATTATATTCTCCTGATGATGGTCGCGAGATGGGATTACAGGGTATGATCAATGATCTGGTAGAACGCTGTGATTTTTCAATTGGAGTACAGTGTGAGATTTCACTTGATCATTTGGATGTAAACAAAAAAAGCCTGATCGCCCGGTTGATTTCCTGCGTGGAAAACTTCCCTGAACTGCACAGTGAATTGCAGCATGCTCTTGCAAAAAAAGCATCAGGTAAAAATATTCCTGTTTTAGGCATTACCGGCACCGGTGGAGCGGGAAAATCAAGTTTGACAGATGAACTTGTCAGGCGTTATCTGATGGATATGCCCGATAAAACCATTGGTATTATCTCTGTTGACCCTTCCAAAAGAAAAACCGGTGGCGCACTGCTGGGTGACAGGATTCGCATGAATGCCATTCACTCAGACCGGGTATTTATGAGATCGCTTGCAACGAGGGAATCCAATTTGTCGCTTTCAAGGCATGTTCAGGACGCTGTCAACATCCTTAAAGTGGCAGGATTTGATTTCATCATCATCGAATCTTCAGGAATCGGCCAATCAGACAGCCAGATCATAGATCATGCTGAATTGACATTGTATGTAATGACTCCGGATTACGGCGCTGCTACCCAACTCGAAAAAATCGATATGCTGGATTTTGCCGATATCATAGCCATCAACAAATTCGACAAAAGAGGTTCACTGGATGCCATCCGGGATGTAAGAAAACAATATAAGCGAAATCACCAATTGTGGGATGTAACTGATGAGGAACTGCCTGTGATCGGTACGATCGCTTCCCAATTCAATGATTTTGGCACCAATCAATTGTACGAATTGATCATCCGGAAAACAGAAGAGAAAACCGGGTTAAAACTGAACTCAACTTTTGATGTGAACAAAAGAGCCAGGGTTAAGAGTCAGATCATTCCTCCGAGCCGTGTCAGGTATTTATCAGAAATCTCTGAAAGCAACCGCCACTATGACAAATGGGTTGAAAATCAGGCAAAGGTTGCATCACAACTTTATGGATTAAAGACTGCCTTGGTTTCATTGTCGGCAGACCAGACAGTAATGTTATCCATTCAGGCCAAATACGATCAATTTGTGAAGGAATTGCACCCGGCCAATCTGGACATCATTCAACAATTTGAAAGCAAAAAAGCAGCCTACAGCCAGGATTATTTTTCATATTTTGTGAGAGGAAAAGAGATCAAAGTCAAAACGACCACCGAATCACTTTCTCACCTGAAAATTCCAAGGATCAGTCTCCCAAAATATAAAGACTGGGGCGATATTTTAAGGTGGGCCATGCAGGAGAATGTTCCTGGTGAATTCCCATACACTTCAGGTGTTTTTCCATTCAAAAGAAAGGGTGAAGATCCTACCAGAATGTTTGCCGGAGAAGGCGGACCTGAAAGAACCAATAAACGTTTCCATTATCTGAGCCATGGGATGCCGGCAAAAAGGCTTTCCACGGCATTTGATTCCGTCACACTATATGGCCAGGATCCGGATCACAGACCGGATATTTATGGCAAAATAGGCAATTCAGGAGTCAGTATATGCTGTCTGGATGATCTGAAAAAGCTCTACAGCGGTTTCAACCTGTGCGACCCGCTCACTTCTGTTTCGATGACCATCAATGGACCTGCTTCGACCATGGCCGCTTTTTTTATGAATGCAGCCATCGATCAGCAGTGTGAAATCTATATCCGGGAACATCAACTGGAGCATTTGGTTGAAGAAAAGCTTCAAAAAATCTATGATAAAAAAGGATTGGAAAGACCTTCCTACAAAGGAGAAATTCCTGAAGGAAATAATGGTCTCGGGCTTCTTTTGTTAGGGATAACGGGTGATCAGATACTGGAACCTGCAATCTATAAAGAGATCAAAAGCCGCACGCTGAATACCGTCAGAGGAACCGTTCAGGCAGATATCCTTAAAGAAGATCAGGCACAAAACACCTGCATTTTCAGCACAGAGTTTTCCCTCAAAATCATGGGTGATGTGCAACAATTTTTTATCGATCAGCAGATCAGGAACTTTTATTCAGTTTCCATCTCAGGATATCATATTGCAGAAGCCGGCGCCAATCCGATCTCGCAGTTGGCCTTTACTTTAGCCAATGGTTTTACCTATGTAGAGTATTATTTGTCCCGTGGAATGAAAATCGACGAATTTGCACACAATCTGTCCTTTTTCTTTTCCAATGGTTTGGATCCTGAATATGCGGTGATCGGAAGAGTTGCCCGAAGAATTTGGGCAAAAGCCATGAAAGAAAAATATGGAGCCAATGAGCGTTCGCAAATGTTGAAATACCATATTCAGACTTCCGGAAGGTCATTGCATGCACAGGAGATATCCTTCAACGATATCCGGACGACTTTACAGGCATTGTACGCGATCTATGACAATTGCAATTCGCTGCACACGAATGCCTACGATGAAGCGATCACGACCCCAACTGAAGAAAGCGTACGCCGGGCAGTTGCCATTCAATTGATCATCAATCATGAATTGGGACTTGCCAGGAATGAAAACCCTCTGCAGGGCTCATTTATCATTGAAGAGCTTACTGACCTGGTGGAAGAAGCCATTCTGGCTGAATTCGACAGGATCACGGACAGAGGAGGCGTGCTTGGCGCTATGGAAACCATGTACCAGCGCAGCAAGATCCAGGAAGAGAGCCTGTATTATGAAACGCTCAAACATACGGGTGAATTTCCTATCATGGGCGTCAACACATTCCTTTCAAGTGAAGGATCTCCAACCATTGTGCCGGAACAGATCATCCGTGCAATGGAAACTGAAAAAGAGGATCAGATCCTTTCATTGAATACTTTGCACAAAGCCATGTCAGATATAAATAAACAAAAAATAACTGATTTACAGGAAAGTGCGATCCATGATCAAAATCTTTTTGAGTCATTGATGGAAGTTGTTAAATACTGCTCGCTGGGAGAAATTACCAATGCATTATTTGACATAGGCGGACAATACAGAAGAAATATGTAGGTTGAGATTGTTTTGGCTGATATGCAAATAATATTTGGCTAAAAAACCATGTCCGGTTGGAGCAGTAATATTTTTTAACCGAATTTTTAAAAATATTTACTTTTGTGGCTTTTTAATGCAATTTTGAAAAACCTAAAGCGTTTTGAGATCGGCAAGCCGAGATGAGGCTTTAAATGCATTTCAATCAAATAGTTTAATAATTTACAAGACAACAACTTAGTTTAATTAAATATTTCAATAGAATGAAAAAAATCGTTGTACTAATAGCTATCAGTGTTTCATTTATATTAATTACTCATAATCAAGCATATAGCAATTGGGATCCGGTAAAAAGATGTGTGGTTGATGCCAATGGAGATTGCGTGCCCAATACAATACTCAGTGCGCTCCCATTCCTCAGGATTGTCCCGGATTCCAGAGCAGGCGGCATGGGTGATGCTGGTATAGCCATTTCACCGGATGCCAATGCGATGCATTTCAATGCAGCCAAATTGCCTTTTGGTGAAAGAGATTTTGAATTGGCTGCAACTTATACTCCATGGTTGAGGAATCTGGGGTTGAACGATATTTATTTGGCCTATCTTGCAGGTTATAACAAACTGGATGAAATGCAGGCCATCGGCTACAGTCTTCGTTTTTTCTCCATGGGAGAGATCACTTTTACGGATGATCAGGGCGATCCGGCTGGTTTTGGCAAACCGAGAGAATTTGAAATAGCAGGTGCTTATTCCAGGAAATTAAGTAAAAACTTTTCAGCAGCTTTGTCAGGCAAATATGTGTATTCAAATCTGGCAAGCGGCCAAAATGTAGGTGGGACTGAAATCAAATCAGCCCATGCTTTTGCAGCAGATATTTCCGCGTATTATAAAACCAAGATTAAACTTGGCAATTACGACTCAAATCTGGATTTCGGACTATCTATTACCAATCTTGGAAACAAAATCTCTTATTCTGAAAGTGTTGATAAAGATTTTATTTCAGCCAATTTTGGATTGGGTACTGCATTGACCATTAATTTTGACGATTACAACGCACTTACTATCGCACTGGATATCAACAAATTATTGTTACCGACTCCTGATACTACAGGTCATAAATACGACGGATCTCCCATTGAAGCTGCTTTAATATCCTGGTATGATGCTCCAGGCGGTTTTATGGAAGAAATGAGGGAGTTTTACTATTCTTTAGGAGTGGAATATTGGTATGATAAACAATTCGCTGTACGGGGCGGCTATTTTTATGAGCATCCGCTCAAGGGTAATCGTCAGTTTTTCAGCGTTGGATTGGGAATAAAATACAATGTTTATGGTATGAATCTTTCCTACCTGGTACCTACCAACAACATCAAAAACCCGCTGGATAACACACTGCGATTTACCATTCTTTTCGATTTCGAATCGATGTAGCTTTTTAGAATGCTATCACGCTTTTCAAAATGAAACAGATTCTGTTGCTTTTGGTATAATGCATTCTCATTGAACCAAAAATATATTACCATTTTCATGAATAAAATTGTTTTTGTAACCGGAGCTACCTCAGGAATCGGACAAGCCACAGCCCATCGTTTCGCTTCTAACGGATATAATATTATTCTGGCAGGCAGGAGATCTGACAGGCTGAATGAAACTGCAGTAGAAATTCAAAATAAATACAAGGTCAATACATTGGCACTGGAACTGGACGTTCGGGATCGGCAGGCAGTCATGGAATCAGTGAGTCAACTGGAAGATAAATGGGCTGAAATCAATATTTTAGTCAACAATGCCGGCCTGGCGAGCGGACTCGACTTCATTCAGGATGGCAATTTGGATGACTGGGATCAAATGATCGATACCAATGTAAAAGGGCTGCTTTATATTTCGAAAGCTGTAATTCCCGGAATGATCCGACGCGGCAAAGGACACATCATCAATATTGGTTCAACAGCAGGAAAAGAAGTTTATACGAAAGGAAATGTCTATTGCGCCAGTAAACATGCGGTGGATGCCATTACGAAAGGCATGCGCATCGATTTGTTGGGTACCGGCATTAAAGTTACACAAATCGCTCCGGGAGCTGCTGAAACTGAGTTTTCCCTGGTTCGGTTCCATGGGAATGCAGAACAGGCAAAAAAAGTTTACCAGGGATTCCAACCAATGACTCCTGATGACATTGCAGAAGTGATCTTTTACACAACGACACTTCCCGAACATCTCTGTATCAATGATCTGGTGCTGACTTCGGTTGCCCAAGCCAATAGTTTTTACATACACAGAGAAGCCTGACAGGTAAAAAACTTTGCATTTATCAAATCACAGTTCACATACCAGACCAAACATTATTTGGCATAAACCGTTTTAAATACTACTTTTGCAGAAAATTTCAGCTATGAATTTCATTGAAGAACTCAGATGGAGAGGAATGCTCAACGATTTCACCCCCGGTGTGGAGGAATTATTTGCCAGTCAAAAAATCAGGGCATATATCGGATTTGATCCGACAGCGCCTTCATTAACCATAGGCAATCTGGTACAGATCATGATTCTGAGTATATTGCAAAAACATGGACATACACCTATTGTTTTGATGGGTGGTGCGACGGGTAGAATCGGAGACCCATCCGGCAAAGATGCTGAAAGGCAACTTAAAACCTACGAAGAACTTGATCGCAATCTTGCTTTCCAGACACTCCAGATGAAAAAATTCCTGAATTTTGAAGATGGGGACAATAAAGCAATTTTGGTCAATAATCTCGATTTTTATAAAGACATGAATGTCCTGGATTTTCTCAGGGATGTAGGTAAAAATATTACGATCAACTATATGTTGTCCAAGGATTCAGTAAAAAACAGGCTTGAAACAGGCATGTCCTACACCGAATTCAGTTACCAGATCCTCCAGGCATACGATTTTCTGCATTTGTTCCGCAATTTGGATTGCAAAGTACAACTGGGCGGATCGGATCAGTGGGGCAATATCACCGCCGGAACTGAATTCATCCGCAGAAATGTACCAGGAGCGCAGGCTTTTGCTGCAACTACGCCCCTATTGACCAAATCAGATGGCAAAAAATTTGGTAAATCAGAAGCGGGAAATATCTGGATGGATCCGGAAATGACCTCACCATATCAGTTTTATCAGTTTTGGATCAATTCCGACGATGCAGATGTTCCCAAATTCATGAAATTTTTCTCCCTCAAAAGCCTGGACGAAATCCAATCTATCCATGATCAGTATGCAGAAGATAAGCAAACTTACAAGCGCATACTCGCAGAAGAAATGACTATCCGGGTGCATTCCAGATCAGATTATGAATCAGTTTTGAATGTTAGCGAAATATTGTTCAATAAAAATGCCACTGCTGAACAATTGAATCAGCTTACTTTGGCAGAATTAAACACCATAGCACAGGAAATTCCGGCATTTAAAGTGGAAAAAGATTCATTGGCAGGAGGATTGAACATACTTGATTTACTGGCAGAAAAAACAAGCATCGTACAATCCAAATCAGATGCCAGAAGAGCTTTAAGTGGCAATGCGATCAGCCTCAACAAGATCAAAATTACGGATGCCCAGACTGTGTTAGACAGTAACATGCTGTTAAAAGGTTGTTACATGATGGTAGAAAACGGCAAGAAAAATAAATATATGTTGGAATTTGTTTAGAAAGTGAGAACTGGTTTTTAAACAAATGATCTTTTACCAGGAATCCGTTCCGATCGCTTTAAATTTTCTGATCGTTTCGAGCGGATCCGCTGTTCCAAATATACTGCTTCCGGCTACCAGCACATTGGCTCCGGCCATCAGTACCGGTTGTGCATTTTGCAAACCTATTCCACCGTCCACTTCAATCAATATTTGAAGGTTTCTTTCCGTAACCATATCAGTCAGTCTCCGGAGCTTAGCCAAAGTCCTATGTATGAATTTCTGACCACCAAATCCCGGGTTGACTGACATGATCAATACCAAATCCAGCTCTTCAAGAATATCTTCGAGCAAATCCACCTGAGTATGCGGATTGATGGAAACACCTGCTTTGACGCCCTTATCCCTGATCATGGAAACAACGCTGTGCAGATGGGTGCAAGCTTCCAGATGTACTGTCAGTATTGAAGCTCCCGCATCGATATAAGACTGCACATATCTTTCAGGTTTTTCTATCATCAGGTGCACATCCAGAGGTTTTTGGGCGAATTTTGCCATCGCCTCAACAATATTAGGCCCAAATGTAATGTTTGGTACAAAATGTCCGTCCATTACATCTACATGGATCCAGTCAGCTTCGCTGCTGTTGATCATATTTATTTCCTCGTTTATCCTGCCAAGATCTGAAGCAAGCATGGATGGTGCAATCAAGTGTTTCATCTGAAGTTTTTAACGGTTTTTAATCAGGTTAACATATCTAATTAACAAACAATCAATATTTATAAAATAAAATAGCCTATTATATAATATAAATTTATTATATATATGGAAATGAATATGCTATAATTTAAGCAAATGCCATTTTTTTGATTTAAGATAATATATTGACATTGCAAAAATAATGAGCCATAGAAGCAATTCAGCTGCCCAGGCAGTTTCAACAGTTCCATTAAAATATTTTAACATCAAAAAAACTGAACCCACATAAAAGACATTGCCTACAGACTGAATCCAAAGTCCTTTGATCATGGCTCCGGCTCCCACCAGACCGTTGAAATAAACGATGCTAACGGAATAAAGGCTCAGAATCAGAAGTAAGACCAGGAAGGCAGGTTTTGTATCATTGACCATAGACATTCCTTCTCCCCAAAAAAGCGGATAAAGGAAAAAAGAAGGAAACAAAAGTACAGGTACAGCAAAGATCATGGTATTGATGAGATTGACCAGAGCTGTTTTCTGAATGATCGGAATGACTGCCATCCTTTTTCTCCGACCGATGAAATGACTTACCATCGTATTGATTCCAGAGCTATATCCCCAACTGGGAATCAGCAGTAACATATAAACCGTCCTGACCAGGTTGGAAATAGCCAGATCATATTCACCCAAATACTTTTCCACAAAAGAGAAGAACAAAAACCAGCCACCCATTCCAACGACAGATTGAGAAACGATCGGGTTAGAAACATGGAGTATTTGTCGTATAGTTGGGATATGAATTTTTGGTAAAAAATCCATTCCCCATCTGATGTATCTTTTTCTATTGAAAAAATAGAATAAAAATCCAATGATTGCCGCAACTTCTGATAAAGCACTTGCCAGACCTGCCCCGGCAATTCCCATTTCCGGAAAACCAAATTCACCAAAGATCAGGAGATAATTTAGTATGATATTGACAAAAATAAAGAGTATGGAATCATAAATGATGAATTTATTTCTGGCAATTCCTGTCAAAAAGGCAATCACAGCAACGCCTGTAAAACTGAAAGGCACCCCAAAAGCCCGCATTTTGATGTATTCCAGGCTTTTTTCATAAATCTGTGGACTTTTAATGAACCATTTTAGTATATACTCTGTCCCGTAATACAAGAATACAAAAGCCAGAATGGCCATAAACAGTTCAAAGTAGAGCAAATTAAAAAAACTGTTGTTGATCTGTGACCGGTTGCCTTCGCCTCCGCGCCGTGCGATCATGATTTGTCCCCCTTTTGAAAATCCATAGGCAATGGAAACCAATAGCAAATAAAACACACTGATCAGACCAATGGCTGCAAAATCAAGTTTATCATAATGATATAAAAATATGCTATCGCTGAGCGTTATGATCTGCTGACCTGCGCTACCCAACATGATGGGCAATGCGATCGTAATAATTTGTTTATATGATGTATTAATTTTCAAGGTTTTTCAAAAGCTGCCGATTTTTACTATAAATATTGAGTTTTTTAAAACAAATATTCTTTTCACTAAGGCAGTTGCATGAAACTTACACATAAAAGTATTTTCACTGCCTCAATACTATCTATTTATCTGACATTTTTAAGTCCAAATGCAGCTTTGAAACATTGGTTCAAAGATTGGTAAGATGGTTCATTTTCCCTTAACGAAAATAAAAGAAATATTTCTAAAAGCATGATATTCCAAAAGTTAATTTCCTGAAAGATACAATTTTCTCTCGAAACCCAACTTTATAGTAATATCAGCTGACTTCAACTGATAAAAACTAAATTTCAACAATTTCTGTGATCGTCAATTCATACCCTTGCAAAGCCACCCTCTTCAATTTTGAACGGGAGAGCAATTTTATCTCTCTGATACCAATTTCCCGAAGGATTTGAGCGCCAATTCCAAAATCTCTTTGCTCAAAACTCATTTCGTCAATTGATTTACCATTGCCGAGCTCCTTTAATCTGTGCAAAAGTTCTTCGGTGGTTTCTTTATGATTCATATAGAGGATCACCCCACTACCCTCTTTATCGATAAAATCCATGACATGATCAAAGGACACATTTCCGAATCTGCCACAGATCGTATCAAAAACATTGTTAATTTGTGAACTTGAAAAAACCCTGACCATCACTGGATTACTCACATTGATTTCTCCTTTGATCAATGCAAAGTGTATATCATTAGTGGTGAGTTGCCTGTAAGCAGCAACCTTCAATTCACCGCGTTTGGAATTGAGGGTTACTTCAATTTCTTTTTCTATAGTAGACTCTTTTTTGAGTCTGAAGGCTACCAGGTCTTCAATGGAAATGATTTTCAACTGACATTCTTTAGCCAGTTTAAAGAGTTGGGGCAGTCTTGCCATGGTGCCATCTTCATTCAGTATCTCGACCAATGCACCAGCAGGTTTAAATCCGGCTAACCTGGCAAGGTCGATGGCCGCTTCTGTATGTCCGGTTCTCCTGAGCACGCCTCCTTTTTTTGCGACCAACGGAAAAATGTGACCAGGTTTGGACAATTCCTCAGGTCTGATCCGGTCATCAGTCAGTGATTTGATCGTTTTTGCCCTGTCGTGGGTTGAAATACCAGTGGTACAACCATAACCGATAAGGTCAACCGAAACTGTAAATGCAGTTTCATGCAGCGCTGTATTTTCCCTGACCATCAGATCCAGACCGAGTTCTCTGGCCCTGGATTCTTCGATTGGAGCGCAGATCAGTCCACGTCCGACTTTAGACATAAAATTTATGATTTCCGGAGTTACCTTCTCTGCCGCACAGATAAAATCTCCTTCATTTTCCCTGTCTTCATCATCCACCACAATGACTACCTTACCGGCACGGATATCTTCAATTGCCGATTCAATGGTATCCAAAACTATCGGTTCGTTTTCCATATTGAATTTTATTCTTTTTTTAAAATATGTTCAATTTATATAATCTATTAAGCGCTATAATGTTTTGAATATCAATTTTAAGAGTTCAACTTGTTTAGTCCAGCTATACTCTTTTTGCACCAAAATCCTTGCATTTTTCCCTAATTTGCAGGCTTCCTCTGGATCATCGAGCAAAAGGTTGATATATCGAACAAAATCACTTAATTCATCCGCGACGAGCACTTCTTTACCATGCAGGCTGCCGATGGGGAGATTGACGGAAGTTGTGCAAACGCATGGCATTTCCATGGACATAGCTTCCAGCACTTTATTCTGCTGTCCTATTCCTGTAAAAATAGGCGCTACAAAAACTTTCGAACTTCCGTAAGCTTCACGGATGTCTTCCATCCATCCGGAAACAGTAATGGAGCTATTTTGCAATGCTTTGATCCTGGGATGAGGTCTTACACCCGCGATGAGCACTTTCAATTCAGGTTTAATTTTGACCAATTGAGGAATAATTCGCGTGCATAAAAAATCTGCTGCATCTACGTTTGGGCGATAACCCATGTTACCAACAAAACAAATATCATATTTTTTTTCAATAGGTTGCGGAGCAAAATATCCGGTGTCTACTCCGTTGGGAACTATCTGTACGGAATTGATTTTCCCCTTGAAAATCCTGAATTTATCTTGTTCTGAAATGATGGTATGTGCATTGAAATCCGGAAAAATATCTTTTTCATAGCGCTCCATTCTTTTTTTCTCCAGCTTGTAAAACCGTTTTAACAAAAAATTGCTGCCTTCAATTCTTTTACCCATACCATAAGAAAAGGCATCCATATAATCCAATACTTTTTTACCACTGTAATCCCTTGCATATTCAGCAGATCTGGCCAATTGGCAATAAACTACATCGGGATTTTCATCTTTAATGATGGCGCGGATCGATTTATGGATCCTTTTTCGGTAAAAATATTGGACCTGGAACGGTAATCCGGAAAAAATGCGTCCAATGCTTTCAAAAAATATTCCCCATTTATTTAAAGGAAAAACATATACTTTATTCACATATTTTGAAAGTTCGTCGTAATGACCCTGCTCTACTTTGACATCAGACAATGTTATCAGCGTCAGATCCACACTTCCGTGCAAATTCCTGATCTGATGATAAAGCCTTAATTTATCACCCTTTTCAAGTGGAAAAGGAAATCTTGGAGCAATGATTAATACTTTCAAATCTTTAAGATTTCCGCAAAAATAAGCAATGTTTCAGGAGTTAGGAAACCTTTTGCGGTTTTTAGCTTACTACTGAGAAAATGCAAAACCGACCATCACAGGTTTGCACATTTTGTCGCCAACAATCCTAATGTGATTTAACAAGAAAATTATTGATTTTGAGCTTCAAGTTTATCAACCCATTGACGATAAATTTTTGCAAGTTGCAAATGTTCTTCAAAAGTTGACGCAAAAGCATGAGCGCCGTCACCACCAGGTTTTGCACAGAAGTAAATATAGTCGTGGAAAGTTGCATTGAGTACAGCATCAATGGATGATATTTCCGGCATGCAGATAGGTCCAGGCGGCAAGCCCTTATTCATGTAGGTATTATAGGGTGATTCGAAAGTTAAATGTCCGTGAAGGACTCGCTTCAATTCCCAGTTCCGTGTAGCAAAAACTACCGTTGGATCAGCCTGAAGTCTCATACCTTTATTTAACCGGTTGAGATAAACACCTGCAACATCAGGTTTCTCAGAATTGATCAGGGTTTCTTTTTCTACAATGGATGCCAGTGTATAAACTTCAGCTTTGGAAAGTCCCAGTGAATCAGCTTTCGCTTCTCTGTTATCCATTTTCCAGAATTTTTTATGTTCTTCTTCCATTTTTCCGAAAAACTTTTCGACGCTTGTATTCCAATATATCTGATAAGTATTTGGTATAAAAAGACTCATGATGTTAAAAGTATCCAGGCCGAATTGTGCGCAAAATACGGGATCTTTCATTTTGGTCAGAACACTTTGAGAATCCGGTTCGATGTAAAAGGAAATTTTACCTGCCAGTTCTTCTGCCAATCTGACATTATTGAAAGTAAGCGAAACAGGTGTTTGTCTTCCGGATCTGAGAATCAGTATCAGTTTTAAATTATTCATACCGGAAGGAAGAATATATTTCCCCGCTTTGGCCTCTTTATCTGTCAATAATATTTTGGACAGGAGACTAAATGTAAAATGACTGACCAAACGATCTTCCTTATCCAATTGTTCGATCATGGTAACGGTGGAAGTTCCGGTTGGAACATAAAACGCTTCGGATCCTTCAACGGATCTTACATTTGGCATAAAAAATAAAAAAATCAGGACAATTCCTGCAATGGTCGCTGACAGTAAAATCCCAAAATACGGTTGCTTTATTAAATGCTTTATCATTGATCAAAATATAATTTTAATTATTTTTATAACAAATCCAATGCTGAGGTTTAATTTCAGTTTAAATCCGATAATCCAAAGTGGTTGATAAAAAACACAGTCACTTATTATTTTCAATTTTAAAAATAAAGAACCTTCAATTTTATAATTGAATGATTTTCAGGTCATTAAACCATTTGACTTAGAAATCACTTTAAATGAGGAAACCCGATATTGAAATGATTGGATCTCAACTAAATATTTATCCTGAAATTCTAAATCAACATCTCCAAAACGATGGACATTCATATAAAAACTTTGACAGGAAAAATGTTTATCATTTTTATGCCTTAAGAAAAAAATTGTCCATTTCCTCCTGCTTAATTAAACTATTTGAATGTATCAAATCATCATATTTAGTCTACCTTCCATTTCGGAATCCTGCCTGGAGTCCAGGGAGCCTGAATCGCATCGAGCATGATCCCAATTTCAACCATATCTTTGTCAGCAATACGTTCAAGTTTATTTAAAATTCCGGGTATTTCATTTTCAAGGATCATCATCATATCCAATTGTGTTTTTGTTATTCCAGTGCCAGATTGTCCAAAAACAGAAAAAATAGCATCAATGCGGTCATCCATTGTAACTTTTGCTGGAATTCTTTCTTCCGGGCTGGCTTTAGGTATTTCCCCGCTCAAATCCCATTTGATCTCGTCAAGTGTCCTCAGAGAACTTTCGATCAGTTTGACCAATGAACCTTGCGCCTGTTCCGTTGCATGTACAGTTTGCCATACCTGATTCAATTCAACAGTCAATTTATCTGTCAATAAATGAGCTGATTGAATGGTGGCGGCCATCTTTTCTGCTTTTTTCCTGAATGCAAGGGTTGCTTGTTTCTGACTTGCATCGGTTGCCTTGCCAAAAATTGGAACCAAATTAAAACCACGCGGTTCTGATTCAAACCAGGTTGAATCCCTGAATTGTAATGCCATCTGTACCGTATATTTACCGGGAAAAGCCATTAATCCGTTTTGTCTGTTTTCCAATGGATCAAACTTATTTTTTCCTGAGCTGACAGGAGCCACAGAAGGATAACGCAAATTCCAGCTTTGCCTGTTGATCCCTTTTTGTGGAGCCACTTTCCATGAATTGACTATTTCACCTGCTTCATCTTTAACCGTAAAGAGCAAAACCGGAGGAATTTCCTTTTCTTCATCCATCAGTGCTTCCATAGAAGGAATCGGAATGGGAGCTTTTTCTTCAAAGAGTTTCTTTTCTTTCTCTTGTCTCAGTTCTTTTAAGGTTTTGGGTATATTGTTGAGATAGTATGTAAAAATTGCACCGTAAGTCCGGTTTTCGGAAAAATACTCCATTGAGCCAAAACCATAACCGCCTCTTCGTGCCTGAATATAATGTAAAGCATCTTTCACATCAAATAAATGGCCTTGTTTTTGCAAAATGTCCGGCGTCAAATTCCTCAAAGGAGCATAATCATCCAAAATATAAAAACCTCTTCCAAATGTAGCCAGCACCAGATCATTTTCTCTTTCCTGAATGGCGATATCATAGACTGCAATGGATGGTAATCCTGCTTTCAATTGTATCCAGTTCACACCGCCATCTGCGGAAAAAAACACACCCGATTCTGTTCCGGCAAACAATAAATCAGCCATTTTATGATCCTGATTGAGGGTAATTACAGGGCTATTGACAGGCAAATTGGAAGTGATGTTTGTCCATGTTAGACCAAGGTCATCGCTTTTCAGTACATAAGGCTTTAAGTCATTTCTTTTTTTATTGTCAAAACAGACATAGATCGTATTTTCATCATGTCTGGATGTCAGCACATCGCTAATGTAAGTGAATTCAGGGACACCGGGGAATTGCTCCAGTTTTTTCCAGGTTTTTCCTCCGTCTGAAGTGATTTGCACCACACCATCATCCGTTCCGGCAACCAAAATCTGTTCATTCAAAGGAGATTCATCCAGGCTGACGGCCATTCCGAACAAAGAAGTCGACATGTTCTTGGCAACTGCATCAATACTCCAATATCTATCCATCACCGGCCAGTGATCCCGATGAATACCCCTGGTTATATCATCGGTCAGGACTTCCCATGAATCACCTCTGTCATTGCTCCTGAAAATTTTATTTGCTGCCATATATAGCCGCTTGTTGTTATGCTTGCTAAGGATCATTGGTGTATTCCAGTTCCATTTATACGTCACTTCTCCGGCACGTTCTCTGGGTTTGATATTGGTGCGTTCACCCGATTTTTTGTCAAAACGGTATGCATTTCCATACTGGTATTCAGAATAGATGATATCTGGATCTTCGGGATCGACTGCCTGCCAGAAACCATCTCCACCCAATGTAATTGTCCAGTCACCTCTGGAAATGCCTTCGGCATAAATGGTTGAAGATGGAGCTCCGAGGCTGCTGTTGTCCTGTGTTCCGCCATACACATTGTAAAAAGGAAACGCATTGTCAGTACTCACTCTGTAAAACTGCGTAACGGGAAGATTGGTTTTTTGGATATAGTTTTGACCGCCGTCAAAAGTTTCATATATTCCCCCATCCCCTCCAATCATAAAATGAGCGATATTCGCAGGATCAATCCACAACGCGTGATCATCCACATGCCTGTTTTTCAAACCCAAAGCTTGCCAGTTTTTGCCTCCATCCAGAGAAATTTTTGACACTACGTCCAGAGCATAAATGACGTCTTTTCTGACAGGATCGCAAAATATCTCTCCAAAATATTGTCCGCTCGCATTATAATCACTCATTTTCTGAAAAGATTCGCCACGATCTACAGATCTGAACAGGCCGCCTTTATCAAATTGGGCCTCAATCATAATGTAAACATAATTGGGATCAACCGGAGAAACAGCAATACTCATACCACCTTTGTGTACAGCTGGAATCCCTGATGTGAGTTTTTTCCATGATTTACCGGCATCAACAGATTTGAAGATTTCTGATTCAGGACCACCTCCAATTCTGATTTGAGGATGTCTTCGCCTTTGTTCAGAACTGGCATAGATGATATCAGCATTGTCAGGGGAAAGCACCACATTATTAACACCAGTATGATCGCTGATCGAAAGGATCTTTTCCCAGTTTTTCCCTCCATCGGTTGTTTTATAAAGCCCTCTGTCTCCGCCCGGACCCCAGACTGAACCTTCTGCAGCTACATAAACCACATCCGAATTCCGTGGGTCGATCTGAATCATACCTATCTGCATGCTATTTTCCAACCCCATTTTCGTCCAGCTTTTACCACCATCCAGGGTTTTGTAAACTCCGTTTCCGTAACTGACGGACCTTTGATGATTGTTTTCTCCCGTTCCAGCCCATACAACATTACTATTGTTTGGATCCATCGCCAGACATCCAATGGAATAAACACCATAGTTTTCGAAAACCGGCGCAAAGGTGGTTCCATTATTTTCCGTTTTCCAAATATGACCAGATGCAACTGCCACGTAGTATTCACTGATATTTTTTTGGGTTGACAGCAAAATCACCAACCCTTCCTGAAACAAATGCAGGAGTTAAATTCCTGAATTTCAAACCGCCTAAAATATCTTTAGGAATTGAATCAGGTGAATTATTGGCAGTTAAGGTTAAAAAACTCAGAAAGAATGCCAACATTAATCCATGCTGAAGTAATTGCTTGTTCATATTTATGTTTTTGATTTGTTTAACGATGCAATTTGGAATAAAGAATAAGCTCCTTAAACCTACATTCCGATAACATTATGTTTACTTACCACTCTGCTATTTAATCGATATCGAAGTATTATATAGTCTTTGCAAGAAATCGCCAAATACTGCGTTATGCTTGTTTTTGAAACAGTCATTTACAATTAGTAAACTCCTTGTTTTCAAAAACTTCGTAAGCCTTGTCCTTGAAGTTTTCTTATCAAAGACGAAGAAACCATAAGTTTTCTTGCAGACACTATATAATTACTTAAGCGAATCAATGGTTGAAAAAAAGCTATGAAAATCCTTTGTTTGTCCTCAATCCTAAAGGAAGATAAAGGATTTTTTCGCTTTCATCCTTTAGGATCAAGGCAAAAAAGTGAGAAAATCCTGCTTATCTGCAGTATTAACTTTAACCCTTGATTCGCATTACTTTGTAATTGTTTACCAAAACTACATAGGTTGCTTGATTTATTCACTCTGTTTGAGTTTTAAAAATCATAAATTGAGATCTCAATGTAAAATAATGAGGTTCTTCAAAATCAATAAATCAACCAAAACCGGATAATTTATTATAAAA
>Ga0058864_1003612_pt1 | contig 18028 bp, 8 predicted proteins | sample TNRReaAnaerobRNA_FD_61087 | JGI IMG/M metagenome (GOLD analysis project Ga0058864, IMG submission 61087) | Wastewater treatment Type I Accumulibacter community from EBPR Bioreactor in Madison, WI, USA - TNR Reactor, Time B -10min-Anaerobic_... | ecosystem: Engineered > Bioreactor > EBPR >... | reverse complement strand
CATGTGGGTGCGATAACCCTGCGCGACGGCCGAACTACCCTTTGATCGCAAGGAATGGAGACGCGCATGGAATTTCACATCCCGGAGCCGACCCCGCCACGCCCAGTGCAACGATCTCTGTTTACCCGTTTCGACCTTGAAATCGACGCACTGCTCGGCGCACCTCGCGCACGAAGCGCGTTCAAGGTCGACGGAGCGGGACTTGCCGCGGCCGTACTGGACACTGGCCTGCGTGTTTCACACGTGTGTTTCAAGGGCAGGGTACCCGAAGCGCACAACTTTACCGGCATCGGTGCAAGAGACGATGTGACCGACGCCAACGGACACGGCACCAACGTGTCCGGGCTAATTGCGGCGGGAACCAACGACGAGAGACGCGGAATTGCCCCGCGCGCCAACATCATTCCGCTGAAGGTGCTACCTGCACCGACGCTCAATCCCATCCTAGAGGCGCTGCAGTGGGTCCTCAGCAATGCAGAGCGACTGAAGATTAGCGTTGTCAACATGTCGCTCGGCGTGCCCGGGCTAAATCTGGTCGACGACGCGCATGCTCGCGCTGCCTATTCTGACCTACACAAGGTGATCAATCAGCTCTATTTGGAAAACATCGCGCTCTGCGTTGCTGCCGGCAACGACTACTACGAATTTCAGACGGAGGGAATGAGCCTGCCCGCCATTTTTCGCGAGGTAATCGCCGTCGGTGCAGTGTACGACTCGTCGGTGGGCGATCGATCGTACGCTTCGGGCGCAGCGGCTTACATGACCCACGCGGACCAGATCACGCCGTTCTCGCAGCGGCTGTCGGCGGACACCAGCCCCGAGTGCTATACCGACGTGTTCTCCGCAGGTGGTGGTGCGACTTCGGCTGGCGCGCAGGATGACGATGGAACATCGACGCAAGATGGTACCAGCCAGGCGTCGCCGACCGTCGCGGGCGTCATCCTGCTGCTGCAACAGCACTATATGCGCCTCATGGGACAACTGCCGCCGATCTCGCTGCTGCAGGATGTACTGCGCTCCACCTCGACCTGGCTCGTCGACAACGAACAGGACCAGAAGGACAACGTGAAGAACAGCGGGAAGAGGTTTCCGCGTGTGAACGCGTTTGAGTCGCTCGTCGCGCTGGACCGCTACGTGAAGCTGCACGCCTAAGTTCGACCAAGTACCGGAGGGGACACATGACGGTGCGTGTCCTACCCAAGCTCTGTACCTCGGCCAATGCGCATCCTTCCTGTCGGCATGCTAGAGCGATAGGACATGTCAGCGCCACGGAGGGGGCGAAGGAGATGGAAGATGAGCATGGCAGATAGGTTAGTTGCGGTGGTCGAAAAGACGGAGGCGCGCTTTCGGCAGCAGGCGGCTGAGCGCGAGGAGAAGGAACGCCTGCTTGAGGCAGGTCGCATGTTCGAAGCGAATCCGATTGCTCTCGTTGAACGACGTCTTGCCCGTCTCAACGCTGATCCGAGTCTGGCGTCGGAAGTAATCAGGAGCCGGGCGGTGCGCCCACCCACCTACGCTGCGCGTCCTCCTGACTCCGTCATCCTAGAGCGGGTGCTCGGTGCGAGCGATCTTATTGGCGTGCGTTTCCTGGAACTCGGCGCTTGGGTGGCGAGGGCCGTGAGCCGCGTACACATTCATTCTCCGCGCGGAGCAGTCTTGGGCTATGGCACGGGCTTCATGATCTCTCCCCGTCTCATGCTGACCAACAACCACGTGCTGGCCGACAAGGTGGAAGCAGCGCACAGCCGGGCCGAATTGAGCTTCGAGGCGGGCTTTGACGGCTCGATGAAACCCTCGACATGGGTTCGCTTCGCACCGCAGGTCTTCTTCCTAACCGATCCCGTGCTGGACTACACGGTTATTGCGGTCGATCCAGAGACTGCATTCGGTGAGCACGGATGGCTGCGGCTGATAGAGGAGCAGGGTAAGGTCATTGTCGGCGAGTGGGTGAATATCATCCAACATCCCAATGGAGAGCCCAAGCAACTGGCCCTGCGCGAGAATCAGGTTGTCGACGAGTTGGAGCAGTTTCTCCACTATCGGACGGATACGGCCCCAGGGTCATCGGGTGCTCCGGTCTTCAACGACCAGTGGGAAGTTGTGGCCCTGCATCACGCAGGAGTGCCGAAGCGCGATGCGCAAGGGCGAATCCTGGCGGTGGACGGACACCCCTGGGCAGACTGGATGGGGGAGCACCGGATTGCATGGACAGCTAATGAGGGCACTCGGATCAGCCGGGTTGTCGCTCACATCAAGGCTCAAGTGCTGGACTCCAATGCGAGGCTACTGCGCAACGAGATCTTCGAAACCGAGCCTCCAGGGCCTGAATGTCTCGCCGGTTCATCGCAGGGTAGTACGCCGAGAGGCTATACAGGGCCCTTCGGGAATCCCTCCCTGAACGCGGACGGCTCCACGTCGTGGACGATTCCTCTGACCGTTACCGTCAACGTAGGGGGCCTTGCCTCGAACCCGCCGCGACCGGTTTCACCGGAGCCGTTACCCGCAGTCGCGGTTACGCCCGACGACCGGGACCTCGACGAAGCGCTGACCGTGTTGTCGGAAGCTCGGACGAGAACCTACTTCGACGCGGATGCCGATCAAACGGCGGCGGCGGCATACTACGGCTCCGTCGACAGCAGCGAGCATCCGGACACACTCTTCTGGACGTTGAGCGAGTTGGTTCGGTCGACGCACTACCGCACGTTCTCGTACAAGCCGGCCGTCCACGTCTATCCTTGGGTCGACCTTCACCCCGATCTAAAGCTCCGTAGCATATATTCCGGAATAACCGTGGATCCGGAGGAGTTCATTCGGGAGGACCTGCGCATTGCCCAAGAGCGAGCCTTTCGAACGCGCGGGTTGATGCTTCGCGAGGCGACTCTGAGTGTCGAGCGGTTGGAGGAGGAGATCGAATTGCTCGAAGCGAGCCTCCCCTACAACTGTGAGCATGTCGTCCCGCAGTCGTGGTTCAACAAGAAGGAGCCAATGCGAGGCGACTTGCACCATCTCTTCGCCTGTGAGAGCGGCTGCAACAGCTTCCGCGGCAACATTCCATACTATGACTTCCAGGAGTTCGAAGAAGCGGTAAGAGATGCCTGCGGGAAGCGGATTGGCGATGACAAGTTTGAGCCGGCGCACGGCAAAGGCGTTGTGGCACGCGCAACTCTGTACTTCTTGCTTCGATATCCTGGGCAGATCGGCGACAGTGGCCGAGAGTTGCAACGTGATCGGGTCAAGTTACTGCTTGGATGGCACGATGCCTGTCCCCCGGACGACTACGAACGCCACCGCAACATGGCGATCTTCGAGCAACAGGGAAACCGCAATCCGCTCATCGATCACCCTGAATGGGGGAGCGCTGTCGACTTCTCCATCGGCTTCGGTGGCGCCCGGTAGGTGCTGCTGTTGGCGCACCCGAATACTGCCCGCTGGAGGAAATGAATGGCCAAAGTGAAGACTGACGCCCAAAGTGGGTGCAACGGCCGCGCCCGCGCGCAACACCCCGATCGTCCGCAATTCAATAGCGATCTTGTTAGCGTTAACTTGAAGCGAGCGACGGATAGGCCGTCACGCGTGCGTTACATGTCATCGCCTTAATGCGTGGACGGGCAGTAATGTCAATCATTCAACGCCGGCTCTAGCCTGAAGCCGATGCGGTTCACGCTCCGTAAGGGTCCGCTTCGCTTCCCCTAGAGCGGGTATGGGAGGAGTTCGCATGCTCGCTGACACGCTCGCGCATTACATGAGGGGTGCCCGGTCCGCCGCATTCGTTAGCCTGCTGGGTGCATCGAGCCTCGCACTCCCTCGTCCTGCGTTCGCGCAGGCCCAATTCCACGACACGCCTACTGCGCCGGACACGCAGCTCGTCGATATACGCATCATCGAGTCGTCCCAACCGGTGATGTTCCAACGCTCGTTCGAAGTGAGTTGGCCGGCGGATTGGGGCAATGCAAAGTGGCACATAGATGACTGGAAAGGCCCCGCCTCGAAGCAGCCCGACACGCTGCCCGATGTAAAGACGACGACCGATAAGCGCGGCAAGCTTCGTGTCGAGGTCACGGTGAAGGACGTCACGGCCATCGGGGTCCATTCGGGACAACTGGTGCTGACGCCCGAAGCTGAGGGCAAAGTTGGCAAGAAAGCCATCGACTTGCGCTTCGTCACAACGTTCAAACCGGGAGTGGCGATCGCGCCCACCGGTGCTGTCACCTTGAAAGTCAGCAACTGCTCGTGGCCCACCTTCCTGACGGGGCTGTTCGCGCCGGAGACCCAGGGGCGCAACTATGCCTGCTTCCTGACAGAGCTGTTCGCACCGGAAACCCAGGGGCGTAACTTTGCCTTCGAGGTTAAGAACACTTCGCCTGCGCCCATCGACGTCAACGTGAAGTTCACGGCCTTGGGCATTACCCCGGTGGCACCGATTTTTCAGCTGCGCCGCATGGACTCCGGCAAGGGGGAGGGGTCCAGCTTTCTCGACCTGCAGGACATCCCGCCGAACGGGTCTGCGACGCTGCATGCACGGGTGGACAACGCCGGCGACCTGCCATCGGGCGCGTACTCTGGAGCGATGCAATTTCTAGCCACTCCCTCCAGCGTTCGGGGCGTCGACGAATACCTCGCTGGGGATCGGGCCAGTGATGGCTCGTATGTGGTGCGAAATGCTGTCCGCACGAGCGTCGACGCCAATGTCCAAGTCCGCGCTGCGGCGATATGGGCGCTCGTAGCCGTATTCTTGGGCGTGCTGGCCGGCCGCGTCGCAGCGGTGTTGGCGACGGCGGGTTTCGAACAGAAGCTCCTGTACTTCCCACGCTACGAAGCGCTCCGCGGGAAGCTCGCCTCTCTGCCGACCAATCCGACCAATGTTCGCAGCTACTTGGATGCGTACCTGAAGGACGCTTGGGATGCGGTGCTCGAGGGGGGAAACGCCACCACCAACACGCAGGCCTTTTCGAAGCTCGAGCGGCAGTTCATGTACGCAGAGCAGGCGAAGGGCCTGCGCGAAGAAATCATGCAGCACCTGCCGGCCTCCGACCAGCCAGCGGCTAACGCCGAGGTTGATAAGGCCTTCATCGAGATTGCCAAGCGCTCGCCGGATTTCGATGCCGTGATCAGGTCGCTCGCCGCGGCGCGTCAGCTTGTGGATCAGCGAGTCTCCGGCTTCGCAGCCACAGCTGCGGCCGACGACGACGCGCAACAGGCGCGATTGCAGCCCCCTCGCCAGGCTGGCCGCATTGAAAGACTACTGTCCTTTCTGGCAGGCACCGGCACTGAGGGAGTCGGCCTCTACTACCAGTACTTACGGCCGCTGATGCATTTCACGGTCCTGCTCGTGCTGGTGATCTATGGCGTTTGGCAGCACTACTCTGGTGGAGCAGACGCGGCCACCTTTGGGGCGCAGGGGATCAGCCAGTACGCAATGCTGTTCCTTTGGGGCGTCAGCGCCGACATCGTCAACAAGACTCTGCAATCCATCTCGTTCAAGCGGACCACGCCATGATCAAAAGACTGAACTGGGCACTGTCCGCTGTAGCGTGCCTGGTAGGCCTCGCCGGATGCGCGACGTCGCCAACCACTTATCGAGTTGCGGCGCAAGTGGGCCACGATGGGAAGCCCGCCCTCTGGCTTTTGCCGCCGAGTGCGGACATTTGGAGTTCGTTCCGTTGGGCTGATTCGGCTCCATCGAACGGCTTCTATATAGACCTTCCGCTGCGGCATTCGGCCTGCCCCTACTACGCGGAGTTCCCAGAAGGCGTGCCGAATAGGGGAGCCCTGCAAGGGGAGGTCGTCCCGGCGGCCGGTAGAACCCTTCTGCGCATGAAGTCAACTGGTGCTTTCTTGGACGACGAATCACTGCGCGCCGCATGGTCGGCATGGTGGGCAACGGCAAAGGACAACTGGCCCGGAGAGTGTCTCGGCATCGACGAAAGGATCGTGGAGCAAAGTCTGATGAAGCGCAGGCCGCTGCGATTCACTGAATTGCTTCGGGTGCACTACGGTCTCGACGAGTCCACGCGTTCGGTCATCCTGCGGCCGGGTACCACTATTTGCGTCTCGGACGTGGCGTACCGCGACCAGGGCGCGATCACGCGATTCTCCGCAACTGGTGAATCGTGCACCACAGCGATGTCAGATGGTGAGCGCGGCGTTGTGCTTTGGCCCTTGGTCATCCCGCTTCAAGGTATCGCAGATAGCAACAAGTCGAAGTGGAAGGACCCGATCACAGGTAAGCCGATCGTGGTGCTTCCGATCGCAAGCTGGGCGGAACTGCCGCACAAGGAAGGGCACCAGTTCATCCTTCGGTACCCCCAGTTCTTGCCGACTACTCCGAGCGCGATGCCAGTGCCCGTTCCCCCCACCCCTCCTACCCACAGGGACGCAGGGAAGGTCCCCCTACTGATCCTAATTGAGGCGCGGGTCGCAGGATCTGTTGCTCGCGCGATGAAGTGTGTCGCGGCGCCCGACAACGAGATCTTGGAGTTTTGCGGGGAGCAAGGCTTCGAGGCCGATTCCTGCGGCGGACAGATCAAAGCATCCGATCCGCTCGCGGTTCTGAAGAAACGGCCACCGATGTGCTTCCGCTTTGGCGAACGCGGTGTGATCACGCCTATGGTCAGCGTGACCGTCCGTGGTGCTTCAATGGAAGTTCCTCTGGGGACGACGCTCGGCGGGATCCTGGAGCGGCATGCACCGCCCCCACACAGCCAACTAGCCCGCGTGCACGATTCGGCGGCGCGGGCGGCAACTCAGGCCGCCGTCACTGGCGTCCGCCTCATGCGTATGTTCGAAGGAAAGCCGGTAGCCGTTGATCTGCCCGGGGCGGACGCGTCCGTGCTAGACCTTGTCCTCTTGCCCGGAGACCAGTTGTCATGGTGACTTACGCCCGCATTGGTGCGAGCCGCATGTATGTCCCCACTGCATCAGCGGCGCAGGTGGCGGCAGCACGTATCGCGTTCATCCGCGACGACGACCAGGCGGATCCCGGCCCTGAGATAGACGTGATCAGTTTCCTGCACCGCGGCGCGGTGGTGGTGTACCCGACAGTCACCGAAGGCGTGGCCCAATCGTTGGTTGAAAACGTACCTCGCATGCTCGACGAGGCCCGCATCCCCGGGCAGCGCATTCGACTAGCCTTCCTCACAGCCACTGGCGAACCTCGCATAGCCGAGGCCCTATCGACGGACGGCTCCAATGGAGTCGCCAGAAGTACGGAGATCTACGTCGGTGACCCGTCCGAGAGCAAGGATTCGTCGTGGTACCTCAGAATTCCGGCGCATGCCAGCATTGGCGCCAGGGACGGCGCGCTCGTGATCGACCTTGGCGGGTCCGGCTCGAACCAAGGCGGGATGTTCGTGAACGACGCCCGAGCTACCCTCCCCGCGGCGAACAGGCAGGTTCGGATCGATCTTGAAGGAAGCGCTCGCGGCACGCTTCGCTTCGCGGTCGAGATGGACGACGAGATGCTGGAACACTTCGGCGTTGGACCGCGCTACTTCGCGCAGCATAGCTTCGACGGCAGCACGTTGTACACCGCCGCGAGTACCTACCCGCTCTACCGGCTCGGTGATGAAAAACGAGTCTTCACCTGCCAACTCGATATGGCTGCTCCGCACGAGTGGAACGAGGGGCCGGGCTCTCTTGATGCGGGCGCGCCGCGCGTACGAACCCCCCGCAGCATCCTGCTGCCCCCAGCCGAGGCCCTGAGGACAAACCTGCACGCAGTGCACGGCGCAGACGTGCACCTGCGAGCCGAATCGAACGACGATGCGCCCGCCGGTTTCGCGCTCACTTCGTCGCCCAAGGCGATCGCTGCTGTGGGCGGCACCAACACGGCCTTCATCCGCTCGCACTATTTCTGCCCCATCGGCAGCTTCTCGGTCACGACCGACGGTGCACAGCAGCAGCGGCTATCACTGGGTCTGTCCAATCTCGAGACGATGGCGGTGCAACCGGCGGTGGACAAGCTCACCTTCGTTCCGGGCCACGCGGCATACGACGCACGCGTCAACGCCCTGGCCGCAACGGCTAACGGCCCCTCCGGGCCCGCCCTCATCGATCTGGAAGGACTTTGCCTGACGTCGTGGGTGCGTCTTGACGTGGGGGACGCCGCTGCATCCCCGACGCCAATTTCGATCCAGCCGGAGGGGATGCAAGCATATGGCGCGACGGCGGGAGACTCCGCGGCGATGTCGTTCAGCCCCGCACGGTTTCCGTCTCCGGCCGAACCCTTCCCACTGGCTCCCGTGCTCGGCGTGCGCGGCGCGACGTCCGCGCAGCGCCTGCAACTGGAGAGCGACGTCGTCGCCAAAGAGCGGCGCGCCAGGATCGCAAAGAGCGGCGCCTTCCGTCCGCTGGCCGACGCTGAAGGTGCACCAACCGTCGGATCGCGCACGCCGCAGGGCTTCATCGCCGTGCGCAACGTTGACGGTGCGACGTGGTCGAAGCTTCTCTTCACCAGAACGAGCAAACGCCAGGATGCAAAGGAAGCTTGGGACGAGTTGGGCGACGTTGGACTGGCAGTGGGCGGTGCGGAAAGCGGCGAACTCATGTCGGAGGCGATGTCGCGCAACCGGCTCATGCTCGTCACGACGTGGAACCGGCTCGAAGAGCTGACGTTTGACCTCGACTCGTTCAAGCGAATGCATATCGGTGGCTGGGGCATTCAGTTGTCGCCTTTCGAGGAAGGCCACGATCCGATCGTTGTTCTCAAGTATGACGGTCGCCCGCTGCGCCAGTTGGCTCGACATCCCGATCAGTGGACGTCACCCGAGCAGTTCGATCCCACCGGCAAACTCCAAGAACGCCTGCTGAGCACTTTCGACCGCGCAATGGCGGGCGACGACTTGTTCGGCAAGCTCGCGAGCCGTATCGACGACCCGAATTGGAACGGACTGCTAGTCCTCGATGCGAGGCTTCCGCTTGCCGGCATCCCAGACGCTATGAAGGCAATCGGCGCTGGTCTGCCGCCAGCGCTCGAGGTGCCTTACCTGGGGCTCGACGTGTCCGGCATCGACCCAGATCTGCCGGAGAAGGAGCCTTGGCGAAGCGCTCTCTTCGGACTGGTTCATCACCCCGGACGCGACGAACCCGACCCGGCTTGGGAGGGCGACTCCGAGTCCAGGGTGACGATGCGTGTACCGCGCTTGATCCTGCGCGTGGAGAATGACGCCATCGACCGCTTTGAATGCGCGATCCAGTTGCGCATTCCGCGACTTTTCGACTTCGAGTCCACGGAGCCCGACAAGATCCTTGAACTCAAGGGCCGCTACGAGTCGCGTGTTGCGGAAGGCAAGCGGCAAGACACCTACATGTTCGAAGCTGCGGGCAGCTACGAGAAGCGGTTCGGCGACAAGTCGGTCATTCGCAGCCTCGCGCTAAGACGGCTGCGGCTGCTCACGACCCGCGGTGAAGGCAAATACGCCGAAGGCCGGTTCCTGATCGATGGCGACATTACGTTCAACGAACTGGCGGGCGTCGACCTCCTGGGCATCGAAAAGCTGGAGTTCACGGATTTCGCGATCGACCTGGGCTTCTTTGTCGAGGGGATTCGCAACCTCAAGTTGAGGTTCAACTACCCCAACCTCAAGTTCGACCTCGACGGGTTCAATGCCGGCAGCGGTCGGCGTTCTGGCAACCTGCCCGGGTTTCTCCGCAGCTTTCCTCTCAAGCTCAGGGGGTTGCGCTTTGGGGATTTCGACCTTTCGCGGTTGGGCTTCCTGCAACTTGGCAACTTAGTGGCGACGCCCGACTTTGAGATTGGGAGCGACTTCAAGTTCGGGCTCGACTTCGACCTTGACCTGGGTTCGCTCGGAGCGCTGGCAAAGAAGCTCGAACGCTTCAAGTTGCAGGTGCTCGTCGGCTGGAAGCCGATCTGGATCGACAACGTTTTCAAGAAGAATCGTCTTGCGGCAGGGTTCCGCATCGATCTGGGCGACGGCAGTGGCGGCATCGACCTTGGACTCGAGGGCATCCTGCGCCTGCGCGCGGAGCGCTTCAATTTCAAGCGCGAGAAGGTCGACGCTAGAGACCTCATTATCCTGTCCGCCGACGATTGTCGGCTCGACGTGCTCGGCAACGAGTTTCCCGAGGACGGCAAGTTCTCGCTGTTTCTATTCGCGAACCTCGGTGACCCAAGACCCTGGGAGCGACCAGGCTGGTACGCAAGCTACAACGATCCCACTGCCCGCCCGCCCATCGCCATCGAGCACCTCGTGTTGGCTCAGCGCGTTGATGTGCATCTTGGCGACGTCACAACCACGCGCGACACCCTTGCGTGGCTTGGCAAGCAGGAGACGTTTGACAAGAGCGACCCCGACGCAGCCACCAAGTTCATCAAGTTTGCCGGCAAGGACGGCGTCGTCCGCTACGACCGCAACCGCGAGTGGTTCATCGCCTTGAAGGGTGACTTCTTCGAGGTCTGCCGGATCGCCGTGCTGCTGAAGGATCCCGACGTGTATGGCGCCTACGTGGGTCTTCTCGCTGAAGACGACCCCAGCCAAGCCGTCATGTCGTTCGACCTTCTCTACCAGAAGCTTGCCGACGGAGTAGGCCGTTACGTCGTGGAGGTTGGCCTGCCGCCCGGATACCGAACCATCGAAGTCGGCGCCGCGTCAGTGACGATCGGCATGATCCGGTTCGAGATTTTCACGGACGGCGGCTTCCTCGTCGATCTCGGGTTCCCGCAACACGTCGACTACAGCCGCTCGTTCGCGGTGCAGGCGCTGATCTTCATCGGCAAGGGCGGTCTGTACCTCGGGCGCACACCAGCGGTCGCCGTCCCGAACATCCCGGCCGGCTACGGCCAGGTTCTGCGGATCGGCTTCGCGATGAAGATCGGTCTGGGGCGGGAGTTTGAGTACGGCCCAATTCGCGCGGGGCTCAGCCTCTGTGTGTTCGGCCGCATTGAGGGTTACTTCGCTGCTTCCCAAGTCGGCGAGAACCGCAAACCCATCGCTCAGTATCCGTACTGGATGCGGCTGCAGGGCGAGATAGGGATCATCGCGGAGATCGAGGGTGTGGTCGACCTGCGCCTCATCCGCGCGCGGCTGCTGGTCCGCGTCTGGGTCGCTACCGGCATCGTGCTGGAGACAGCGCTGCCGGTCTTACTCTATTGCGAAGCTGGCGTCAGTGTTGCCGTGGAGTTTGTGATCGGATCATTCCGTGTGTTCGGCAAGAGGATCCGAATCACGATCATGCTGCGCTACAGCACGACGCTGCGCTTCGAGTACACCTTGCCTGCCCGCGTGCCGGCCTTTGGTGCCAACGCGGCCATGCTGGCCTCCTACTCCGAAGCGGCGCCACTTTCTGACTGGATCATGCCCGCGGATCCGGTCAGGCTCGGCGTTGAGCCTGCAGCGATGGACTTGCGACTCGGCTACGACCTCACGCGCGCGGAAGGTGGCCGCCTCTTGGCCGTGCCAACACTCATGTGGATCGAGGGCGACGGGCGAAACGCCGGCGCACCGCCTTTCGCGACGCTCGCCAAAGCGCTGATCGGCTGGGCTGCGCTGCGCGGCTCGCCGGACGCTCCGACTGCACTCGATATCGTCATTCGCAAGGGCAGCGACCCGGCGGGCAGTTCCGCTTTCACCTTCGACGAGCTTCAGCAGTCGGTACGCAGCCTGGACAACGTGCCGCTAGACCAACTTGAACTGCTCTTGGAGACCGTACTGAAGGAATCCAGGATTGCGCATGTTGCGGAGACTGGCGAAGCGGCCGCAAGGGGCTACGTGTTTCCGGTGCCGTTCGGCCTACGCTTCGAGAGAGAACACAGCGGCAAGAGAGATGAGTTTGACTACGCATCGCTGGGCGCCATCGACCAACAGGCCATCGCCGAGATGCTCCAGAAGTTCGAGCGCCAGTTTGCGGAGATCGAGCCTCACGCCACCAGCGCGCACGCTTTGGCGGCCGGGGAAGAGCCGCTTGTTCGCTACCTCTTCCGAAGCTGGTGCTCGGCGCTTGCACTGGCCGCGCTCGACTCGGCACGCGCCGAATGGAAGCTGGGTGCGGTATATGAGGACCGCTCCTTGCGCGACGTGCTCGAAGCGGTGCCGGAGCAGCAATGGAAGAACGCCGCCGCGCGCGCGGGCCGGCTGTTCCTCTCAGGCGTACGGGTGAACGACGGGGGGACATCGGTGCCGCTCTTCGAGCGAGCTGGCCTATTCGTGGACGTTCCGGCCAGCGGCAATGCGAGGCTGCGGCTCTTGGAGCCCTCGCACGCAAGATGGTTCTCGGTGGTTGCGTCCGAGCTTGAGCTGGATACGGCCCGGGTGGCTGCCATGGGCACGGTCCCCGTGCCAATTGAATCGAGATCGATGCGGCCGCTCGCCGTTCGCGTACTTCCCCGGCGCTTCGTCCTGCCGCCCGCGCTCGAGATGCGCGATGACGGCGCCTCCGACATGCGACTCGCACCGTTTAGCACAGACCTGCTGGCGCAACTTGGTGCGACTGCGTTCGCTGACCTCGCGTTCAGCGCGCGAGACCCCGCGACGTCGCCGGCGGCAGCTCCCATCGGTAAGGGCACGACCCTGCAGAAGCCGCGCGCGGCGATGGTTCTTGAGATAGGTCTGCAACGTGTGGTGTGGGGGCGAGATGGAGTGAATGCCGTGTGCCTGCCCGGCGCCTTCCAAGTCGTGGGTGCGCGGGAAGCGGACCGACTCGGTTTAGATGCCATCATGGCCATGGACAGTGCGGGCATCGAGGCGCTCAAACTCCCGGACTCCAGGCTACACGTTGGTTGGCGCACCGGCTTTGCGGGTGACGAGCACGTCCGGCTGCTTCCAGTTCCGGCCGACGCGCGCGAGAGGGTGGTCGTGACCCGCAGCACGGTCTCGGTACAGCGCAGGCCCTACGTAGAACTGGCCGCGTTTACCGCGGCGCCTTCTCCCGAGGAGATCTTCCGCGCCGACTTCTTGCCACAATCGCGCTTCGCGCTGCTCTACCTCCTCCAGCGTGCGGCGATCGTTAATGCGACGGGCACGCACCTGCTTCTGCCCCAGGCGCTGGCCAAGCCGCTGGAGGCGTTCTTCGATGCGGCTGCCGACGAAGGCCGCGAGCGGATCGACCTCATGTTGACGATCGTCTTCGCGGATGACGCTAAGGTGCCTGCAGGAGCCCTCAACGCTGCGTTGTTCGAGCTGCCCGCGGACGTAGAGGCGCTGCAACGTCCACGCGTCGGCGTGGTCGAACTGGCCAAGGTGCCGGATGTCAACGCTTCTGGTTGGCGCGAAGACAACATGCTGGAACCCGTCCCGCTGCGTCCCGCGGGCACGGAACTGTTGAGGACATGGCGGCGCCGAGCTGTAGCGGACGGCACAGGCGCCCCGATAGAAGCCGAGTTGGGTCAGTATCTCGCCGCGCGATTCGACATGCAGGAGTTCGAGGTCACGGATTTCGCGAGCGGCAGGCACCTGATCGCTGCCCACGATGCGCTGCCTCAGGCTTCCGAAGAAGCCATACCAGCGGCCTGGCCTGAGCAGATGCGCAAGTGGCTCGACGCGGAGAAGCCGGCTGGGTTCAACGACGCGGACGATCTGCGATACGACGTTATCCTGCCCCTGTCGAAGCTGCTCGCCCCGGACGAAGATCTGCACTCGCCGTATGCGGCTGTTGGCAGGTCGTTCAAGGTAGATCTCAGCTGGCGCGATGTGTACGGCAACCGCCTTGGATCGGGCGGCTGGTCGGCCACAATCGAACACCGCTACACCGATCCCCTCGTTGGGCTCAGCGCGTGGCCGTGCATCCAGTCACGTGTCTTCCCAGGGGCCGGCGGCAGCCGTGAGCTGGTGCTGGAGCTAGCCGTCGACGAAAGTGCGCTCCCGAGGCAAGTCGACCGAGACGTCACCGCGCGCGAGTTGCAGCGGATCCTGCACCAGTTGCGCGACCCGAATACTTCCGTGCGTGGACTCTCGTCGTTGCAGCCCGACGCCGTGCTTTCGATCGATCGCGACGGCCTTGCGCGGTTCGTCGCGCGCTTGCGCGAGGACTTGCTCGCCGGAAGGGCGCCTTCGCTTCCGCGATGGCGGTCCGGTTTCCGCTGGGACATCCTGGCGGTGAGGCCGTTCCATACCGTCGATTTCAGGTTCGCCCTCGCGCGTCCAGAACATCTCGTCGGTCACGTGAATCCCGATAACGTGAACAGTGCGCTGATCCCCGGGGCGCTGGAGGTAGAATCGCCAGTGCGGCTGGTGGCGAGCACAGATGCCTTTGAAGGTGGCAAGGAAAGCGCGCACCAGCTTGCGGCCGAATTCCAGGCCGCATTCACCTTCGAAGAAGGTGGCGAACCGCGCAAGTTCTGGCTCGCACGCGGCGCTGCGCAGTACGGGGAGTCGGAGTGGTGGGCCGTCGACGACCGCGTCTTCCCGGCGGTTGACGAAGCGCCGGCGGTGGCATACGCGATGCCTCCACTTGCGCGTTCGCTTATGAGCGGTCAGGTCCAACTGCGCGCGATCGGACGGTTGGACGAGGCCGACACTGACTACCTGAAAAACACGTTCGATGCGTCAGAGGAGACGATTGTCACCGTCCAGGCCGTGGATCGCGACGTGGACCTACTCATGTCGGGATTCCTCGACCACGTGGAGGCTTTCCTGTCGGCTGCCAATGCGCCGGTGACAGCGACGGTTCCAGCCGCGCCGGGCGCCAATGCGTCGCCGTTCGAACGTGTTGCACGCGAGAAGGCGCGCTTGCTGGACATCCGCGGGGAAGACCCGCCCCTGCTGCGCGAACTCGGGACCGTATTCGAGGACGAGACCGGAACTCCTGCCGGGTTGAAGGCCGCGCGTGACGAACTGCGCGAAGCGTGCGCGCAGCACTTGCAGCGCTTCTATGAGGTTGGCTGCGTCGTGTCCAAGAGTTTGCGTCCGCGGGCGCCCGCGGGCTGGTTCACGGCCACGGGCAACGACCGGCCCAAGCTCTATGGCCAGCTAGTATTCCCGGCCGCCGACGCCGGCGCAAAGTCGGCATTCCGCGCCATGACCCGCGGCGTCCCGCTCGATGCGACAGACCTGCAATTGGCCGTTGCTGTGACCCCTGAAGCGAAGGATCCGTCGGCACAACTCGGGCCGATGCGTTACCGCTTCACCCACGTCGAGCGGCTAGTCACTGTCGCCGAAGAGGGGCGCCTGGCGCCTTCGCGCTGGCTCACTATCGTGCCTCTGCCTGAACAAGCCCTTCCAGTTATCGACGTCTCGGCGCCGGTTGTGGCACCGTTCCCAGTGCGTCGCGTGCCGCGAAACCCGACGCTCGAGCGTCCCGTCGTGCAGGCATACGGAAGCGAGCACGCGGACACCTATGCGCAACAGGTGGCGCTCGCCAGGCGATGGACATATGGATTCGACGTTGGCGCCGAATTTCTGGGGCGTCGCACGGCTTCAGACAGCGGGGAAACGCTCGAAGGCGACGAGGTCTGCGCGCGCCTAATCTACAACGCACCAGTCGGCAGTGTCCCGCCGGCGCTCGAAACCTCCGCATCGCCGCTTGTGCCGCAGCTGTTCGAGGCCCTGGTAGCGCACGAGCGCCAGGTCGAGCCGTACTGGAAAACCATCATCGGCGAAGCAGGCCGTCGCGCGTCGAATGCGGGGGCCGCTGGCGCCGATCCCGAGTTGCGGTTCCGCAACGCCTGCTACCGGTTCGCTGAATCCGTGAAGAACGTGGTCGATGTGTTCGGGCGGGTCGCGACGCTGGCCGCGCCGGAAAGCGTCGACCAGGATCGGTTCGTGCTGACCCACAACGGCTTGACGACACGCATTCAGTTTGTTGACCACATGGCGGACGACGCACCTTGGCCGGTGCTGGCCGGCGAAGGAAAACCCTGGCTGAGGGTGCGCCAGATCCGCGCCGACGGAAGGTGGGCGGCACGGACTGACGCAGTGATTGCAGAACTCGCGCCGCCCGTGCAGGCCGACTTTACCTTCGAGCAGGACGACGACAACGAGCAATGGCGTCGACGCCAAGTGGACGTCGGCCGTCTCGACGCTCTGCGCCAGCAGACCGTATGGGCCGCCGCATCCGTGCGGCGCAACGACAAGATTGCTGGCCGCAAGGCGCGAGCTAAGTTCGTCTATCGCACGCCTGAGGTCTTTCTGCAAGAGGTGATATCGCCCAACATCCTGCACCGCCGCACCATCCGGCTCGACCCACAGGTGCCGCTGACGCTGCACGAGCTTCTCGTGCGGGGTCTTTCGCCGGTTCTCGACAACTCGGGGGGCCTGGAGCGTTTCGTCCAGGTCCGCGTCGACTACGAGTCGGGGCAACTCACGCAACTTGTGGAGGCGGCCTTCGGCGCGGTCACAGACGAGCCCAGCCTGGGCTTCACACCCGAACCGGACCCGAAACTGCTGCTCACTGGCCTGCGTGTCGGTGCTGGGGTGGATGCCGTGGACGCGGCGAAACTCGCAAGCACGATCGAGACGCTGCTGATCGACATGTTCAGGGCCGAAGCCGTCGCTACGCGCCTCGGTGGCGACCGAGGCTGCCTGGTGCTGAACGTCACGATCCGCGCGTTCGAGGACGGCAAGCCTGGCTTACCCGTGCTTCGGCTCGAGAGGCTGTGCCTCGACCTGCGGCATGTAACGGACGTCTAGGCACAGGGCGACGCGACCAATCTTACTTACAGTTGAGGAAGAAGATGCCATGGCGATACCATCGAAGCCCCCATCCCGCAAGACCCCAGCACGTGCGAGCGGTAGGGGGCTCGCGCAGGAACTGTCAGACGTGCTGCGTGTCGTGAGGGAGCACGCGGCTGCTTTCCCACAGGGCGTGGACCGTACGCGGATCTTGTTGTCTCTCGAGTCGGGCGCGCGGCTGGAGTTGGAGTTCACCGGCCACGCAGGCACGGAGCCCGCAACTGAGGAGGAGGGGCACGTGTGCCTCTTCCACGACCTCGAAGCACTCGCTTTCCAAGCGTTTTCCTCCATCGACGACCTTGATCTTGCCGCTTCCGCTAAGGCCGCAGCGCAGAGCCTACTGGAACAATTCCCGAACGACGTGAAGTTCACGAGTGGCAGGCGCAGCATCGAGCGGCAGGCGTCCGCAATGGCGCCGAACGTCGTGAAGAACCGCAACTGGATCGAACAGACCTACAAGGCATCCCCCCAGCGCACTGCCTTGCAGAAGTGGGTGGATGACCATCCTGCCGCGACCACCGCCGCGACGATTGCAGCGGGCCTCGAGAGCGTGATGAAGTCCTGGACCGAGGCTCAGCAGCGCAACTTTTCGCGCCACATCACCGGCGACGCATTCGATGTGCAGCCGGTCGCGGGTGCGCAAGGCGAGAAGATCAAGCAGGCGCTTGCAAAGCTTCCGAAGCTGAACTGGCATACGTTCCAGGAAGGCGGTCTCGAGATCTGGCACGCGCAGTTCGATACTTGAAATCGTTAGTGGGACGACCGCGCGGATGAGGAGACAGCCACCACAATGAACTACGTCCGTCTCCGTCGAGTAGCTCGCGTTCAGGTATTGGAAAGAATTGAGGGTCTCTTTCTGGCGTCGCCGCCAGCGAACTGCGGTTTGCTGTCTATGGAGGCAGAAACGATATGTAGGGGAACACAACTGACGTCTAAAGCCGTGCTGGGCGGCGCGTCAGTGGCTTCGTGAGGGGAGGGGGCCGGAAGGACTTCATCCGTCGTCGTGGGTGTGTGACGCGACGGGCTGGCTCCCAAATACGCGCCAGACGCTCTGATCCTCCCGTGGCCTGCCATTCCGGCGACGGCCTGACGCGCAGCGTGGTCCAGATCGGGGGGCAGGGGGCCTCCGCCGCGCACCGGCGGGGCCTCGCCACCGGTTTCATCGCCAAAGCGCCGGATCAGCGCTTCGTGGCGCAGTCCATGAGCGGTGATCCCGCGCTCGCTCGACGTGATGCCGAATTTTTCCATCACATAGTCGAAACGGCGCAGGTTGCGCTTCAAGTCATGCCGAGGATCGCCCAGGTGCGCGTCCTCACCGTCCGCCACGGCACGGGCGTAGTCGAGGGCGGCCAGGCCGGCTGCGCTGTCCAGCGCCACGAACCGTAACCGTCCCCCCTTGCTGCCCT
>Ga0058864_1097316_pt1 | contig 18787 bp, 13 predicted proteins | sample TNRReaAnaerobRNA_FD_61087 | JGI IMG/M metagenome (GOLD analysis project Ga0058864, IMG submission 61087) | Wastewater treatment Type I Accumulibacter community from EBPR Bioreactor in Madison, WI, USA - TNR Reactor, Time B -10min-Anaerobic_... | ecosystem: Engineered > Bioreactor > EBPR >... | reverse complement strand
GCCGAAACGCGGACCTGGATCCAGTCGGTGCCGTACATGGACCGCCTCGATTACATGTCGATGATGTGCAATGAGCATGCCTACTGCATGGCAATCGAGAGGTTGCTGCAGATCGACGTTCCCGTCCGCGCGCAATACATCCGCGTCATGTTCGACGAGATCACGCGCATCCTCAATCACCTTCTCTGGGTCGGCTGCCACGGGCTCGATGTCGGCGCCATGACGATGGTCCTGTACGCCTTCCGGGAGCGCGAGGATCTGGTCGATGCCTATGAGGCCGTCTCCGGCGCGCGGATGCATGCCGCCTATTATCGCCCGGGCGGCGTCTACCGCGACCTTCCCGACCGCATGTCGCAGTACCAGGAGTCGAAGTGGAAGAGTGCGGCGCAGATCCGGCCGTTCAACGAGGCGCGCAGCGGATCGCTGCTCGACTTCCTGGACGATTTCGTCAGCCGCTTTCCGAAGCTCCTCGACGAATACGAGACGCTGCTGACCGACAACCGCATCTGGAAGCAACGTCTGGTCGATGTCGGCATCGTCACGCCGGAGCGCGCCCTGCAACGCGGTTTCAGCGGGCCGATGCTGCGTGGTTCGGGCATCGCCTGGGATCTGCGGAAGAAGCAGCCCTACGAAGTCTATGACCGGGTGGACTTTGATATCCCCGTGGGCGTCACCGGCGACTCCTACGATCGCTACCTCGTTCGCATGGAGGAGATGCGCCAGTCCAACCGCATCGTCAAGCAATGCATCGACTGGCTGCGGCAGAACCCCGGGCCGGTGATGTCCGACAACCACAAGGTTGCGCCGCCTGATCGCGAAGCGATGAAGTCGAACATGGAAGAGCTGATTCACCACTTCAAGCTGTGCACCGAGGGGATCCATGTGCCTGCGGGCGAGGTCTACTCGGCGGTCGAGCACCCGAAGGGCGAGTTTGGCGTCTATCTGGTCTCGGACGGAGCGAACAAGCCGTATCGCCTGAAGATACGTGCTCCGGGTTACGTGCACCTGTCGGCCATGAACGAGATGGCCAGCGGCCACATGCTGGCTGACGTGGTGACGATCATTGGTTCCCAGGATATTGTTTTTGGCGAGATTGACCGCTGATGCTCACTCCAGAATCCCTCAAGAGAATCGATCGCGAGATTGCCAAGTATCCGGCCGACCAGAAGCCGTCGGCGGTAATGGCGGCCCTTGCAATAGCCCAGGAAGAGCAGGGCTGGCTGTCCAGCGAGGCCATCGAATGCGTTGCCGGCTACCTGGGCATGGCGCCCATCGCCGCCTATGAGGTCGCCACTTTCTACAACATGTACGACCTCCAGCCGGTGGGCAAGTACAAGCTGTCGGTGTGCACCAACCTGCCGTGCATGCTGACCGGCGGCGTCGACGCCGGCGAGTACCTGAAACAGAAGCTGGGAATCGGCTTCAACGAAACGACGCCCGATGGCCTGATCACGCTCAAGGAAAGCGAGTGCATGGGAGCCTGTGGTGACGCGCCGGTGATGATCGTCAACAATCGTCGCATGTGCAGCTGGATGAATCCCGAGCAAATCGACAAACTGCTGGCGGAGCTCAAGTAATGGCGATTCTCGGTGCGATCAATCCGATGCTGAGCGTCGGTCTTGACGGTGACAATGCCTGGCGACTGGCTGACTATGTCAAGCGTGACGGCTACTCTGCCCTGCGCCGCATCCTCGAGTCGGGCATCGGCCAGGGCGATGTGATCAACGAAGTCAAGAAGTCGGTCCTGCGGGGCCGCGGCGGTGCCGGCTTTCCGACCGGCCTCAAGTGGAGCTTCATGCCGCGCTCCTTTCCCGGCGACAAGTATGTCGTCTGCAATTCGGACGAGGGTGAGCCGGGCACCTTCAAGGACCGCGACATCCTGCGCTACAACCCGCACGCCGTGATCGAGGGCATGGCGATCGCTGCCTTTGCAATGGGCGCGGCGCGGGGGTACAACTACATCCACGGTGAAGTCTGGGAGATCTACGAGCGCTTCGAAGAGGCTCTCGACGAAGCTCGAGCGGCTGGCTTCCTCGGCCGCAACATCCTCGGCTCGGGTTTCGAGTTCGACCTCTTTGCCCATCATGGCTACGGTGCCTACATCTGCGGTGAGGAAACGGCCTTGCTGGAGTCGATCGAAGGCAAGAAGGGGCAGCCGCGCTTCAAGCCTCCGTTCCCGGCATCCTTTGGACTCTACGGCAAGCCGACGACGATCAACAACACCGAGACCTTTGCCTCGGTACCCTACATCATCAACATGGGTGGCGAGAGGTACCTCGAGTCCGGCAAACCGAACAACGGCGGTACGAAGCTGTTCTCGGTGTCAGGGCATGTGAATCGCCCGGGGAACTACGAGGTGCCCCTCGGCACGCCATTTGCCACCTTGCTCGAGATGGCGGGCGGCATGCGTGGCGGGCGCCAGCTCAAGGGCTGCATTCCGGGCGGCTCATCGGCACCCGTGGTGCCGGGGCCGACGATGATGGATTGCACCATGGATTACGACTCGATCAGCAAGGCTGGTTCGATGCTGGGTTCGGGTGCGGTCATCGTCATGGATGAGACGACCTGCATGGTCAAGGCCCTGGAGCGCCTGTCGTACTTCTACTATGAAGAGTCCTGCGGCCAGTGTACGCCCTGTCGTGAGGGCACCAGCTGGTTGTACAAGGTCGTGCATCGCATCGAGCATGGCAAGGGGCGGGCGGACGACCTCGACCTGCTCGGCAGCGTCACCACCAACATCATGGGCCGTACGATCTGCGCGCTCGGCGACGCCGCTTCGATGCCCGTGCAGAGTTTCATCAAGCATTTTCGCGACGAGTTCGCCTACCACATCGAAAACAGGAAGTGCCTCGTGCCCGTAGATGTCCAGCGCGCCGGCAGCGGCTTCTTCACGGCAACGGCTTAGGGTACGGGACGATGGAAATCGAAATCGACGGCAAGATTGCGCAGGTGCCTGACGGCAGCACGATCATGGATGCTGCGCAGCAAGTGGGTGTCTATATCCCGCACTTTTGCTACCACAAGAAGCTCTCGATTGCCGCCAACTGCCGCATGTGCCTGGTGCAGGTGGAGAAGGCGCCGAAGCCGCTCCCCGCCTGTGCCACGCCGGTGACCAACGGGATGAAGGTCTTCACCCATTCGGAGCTCGCGATCAAGGCCCAGAAGGGGGTGATGGAGTTCCTGCTGATCAACCACCCCCTGGATTGCCCGATCTGCGACCAGGGTGGGGAGTGCCAGTTGCAGGATCTGGCGGTCGGCTACGGCGGCGGCGCGTCCCGCTTCCAGGAAGACAAGCGCGTTGTCTTCCACAAGGATGTCGGCCCGCTGATTTCGATGCAGGAGATGGCGCGCTGCATCCACTGCACACGCTGCGTCCGCTTTGGCCAGGAAATCGCCGGTGTCATGGAGCTGGGCATGGCCAGCCGCAACATGCACTCGGAGATCACCACCTTCGTCGGTCGCTCGGTCGACTCGGAGCTGTCGGGCAACATGATCGACCTTTGTCCCGTCGGTGCCCTGACTTCGCGTCCGTTCCGCTATTCGGCGCGCAGTTGGGAGCTGGCACGTCGCCGGTCGATCAGTCCGCACGACAGCGTCGGCGCCAATCTGACGCTGCAGGTCAAGAACAACGTCGTCATGCGTGTTCTGCCGCGCGATAACGAGGAGGTCAACGAATGCTGGATCTCCGACAAGGAGCGATTTTCCTATGAGGCGCTGAACTCTCCGGCACGCCTTGGCAGACCGATGATACGCGTCGATGGCGTGCTGCGTGAAGTCGCCTGGAATGTCGCACTCGACTACGCCAGCCATGCGCTGCGGGATGTCGTCAGCCGCAGCGGCGGGGAGTCGGTGGCAGCGCTTGCGTCGCCGCAGGCAACGCTGGAAGAGCTGCACCTGCTGCAGAAGCTGACACGTGGTCTGGGTTCGGGAAGTATCGATTTCCGCCCACGGCGGCGTGATTTCTCGGCTGACGGCAAGCTTGCCGGCATTCCCTGGCTTGGCCTCCGTTTGTCTGAAATCCAGGATCTGGATGCCGCCCTGGTGGTCGGCAGTTTCCTGCGCAAGGATCATCCGTTGTTCGCGCAGCGTCTGCGACAGCTGTCCAAGAAGTGGGGCAAGGTGAGTCTGCTGTCGGTCACTGGCGACGATCAACTCCTGCGCCTGCACGCGCAGCGCACGGTTTCCCCCGCCGAGTTGCCGCTGGCGCTGGCTGCCGTCGTGAAGGCGGCGGCACTGCTCCGCGGCGAGCCGGTTCCTGCCGGTCTGGAGAACGTCGAGCCCTGCGGCGTCAGCCAGGTGATCGCCAGCAGCCTGGTCGAGGGCGACAAGCGCGCCATCTTTCTCGGCAACGTCGCCGAACAGAGTCCGCAGGCAACGCTCTTGCACTCGCTGGCGAATGAGCTCGCGCGGCTCACCGGCGCCAGTTGTGGCTTCATTGGTGACGGTGCCAACAGCGTTGGCGGTCATCTGGCAAAGGCTTTTCCGACCGCGCTCAACGCCTACGACATGTTCGCCCAGCCGCGCAAGGCCTATTTCCTGCTGGGTGTCGAGCCGGAGCTTGACTGCCACAATCCGCAGCAGGCAGTCGCCGCGCTGCAGGCGGCCGACCTGGTCGTCATGCTGACACCCTTCGCCGACGGTTCGGCGCGCGAATACGCGGACGTGCTGCTGCCGATTGCCCCCTTCAGTGAAACCTCGGGTTCCTATGTCAACTGCGAGGGTCGTGTCCAGAGTTTCAGCGGCGTCGTTCGCCCCTTTGGCGACGCACGTCCCGCATGGAAGGTGCTGCGGGTGCTTGGCAATCTGCTTTCCTTGGCGGGCTTCGACCAGAACTCGAGCGAGCAGGTGCGTGACGAGATCATCGCCGCGGGAACGGAGTTCGTCAGTGGGCTCGACAACCGGCTGGCGGCGCTGCCGCTGGCGCTTTCCGGCAGCAGCAGTGGCCTGCAGCGGGTGGCCGACGTGCCGATCCATTTCGCGGACCTGCTCGCGCGTCGGGCGCCGGCGTTGCAGCAGACCCGGGATGCCGCGGCGCCGACGGCGCGCATGAGTGGACAGACGCTGAATGCGCTTGGCTTGACCGATGGCGTTCTGGTGCGAGTCACACAGGGCGCCGGTGAGGCCGTCCTCGCTGCCAAGGTGGACGAGACGACGCCGCCGGCCTGTGTTCGGGTGGCAGCTGCGCATGTATCGACGGCGGCCCTCGGCGACATGTTCGGTGCGATCAACGTGGAGCGTGCATGATGGTCGATGCGCTGCAAGGGTTTCTGCAGGGTCTGTTCGGGTCGGTCTTCCCGCTCGTATGGACGTTGCTCAAGATTGTTCTGATCATTGCGCCGCTGCTGCTCGCCGTTGCCTACCTGACTTTCTGGGAACGCAAGATCATTGGCTGGATGCAGGTCCGGATCGGTCCGAACCGGGTTGGTCCCTGGGGCCTGATCCAGCCGATTGCCGACGGCCTGAAGCTACTGCTGAAGGAAGTGGTCATTCCGACCGGCTGCGACAAATCCGTCTTCCTGCTCGCACCGATGTTCGCCTTTGCGCCGGCGCTGGCCGCTTGGGCCGTGATCCCCTTCAACGACACCCTGGTGCTGGCAAACGTCAACGCGAGTCTGCTCTACATCATGTCGATCACCTCGATCGGTGTTTACGGAATCATCCTTTCGGGCTGGGCCTCGAACTCGAAGTACGCCTTTCTCGGCGGCATGCGCTCGGCAGCGCAGATGATTTCCTACGAAGTGGCGATGGGCCTGGCGCTGGTCGTGGTGCTGATGGTGTCGAACAGTCTCAACCTTGGTGACATCGTTCGCGGGCAGGGGCAGGGATATTTCGCCGACAAGGGACTTTCCTTCCTGTCGTGGAACTGGCTGCCGCTGCTGCCCATGTTCGTCGTCTACCTGGTCTCGATCGTCGCCGAGACCAATCGGGCCCCATTCGATCTGGCGGAAGGTGAATCGGAGATCGTCGGCTTCCACGTCGAGTATTCGGGGATGGCCTTTGCTGTCTTCTTCCTCGCCGAATACGCGAACATGATTCTCGTATCGACTCTGACCTCGATCCTTTTCCTGGGGGGCTGGCTGTCACCGGTTGGTTTTCTGCCCGATGGCATTCTCTGGCTGTTGCTGAAGATTTCCGCCGTCCTGTTCATATTCCTCTGGGTTCGCGCCACCTTCCCTCGCTATCGCTACGACCAGGTCATGCGTCTCGGGTGGAAAGTCTTCATCCCGCTCTGCCTGATCTGGCTGGTCGTCGTCGGCTGCTGGATGATGTCGCCCCTGAATATCTGGAAGTGAGAGGCTCGCCATGGGTTCGATGAAGGACGTTTTCAACAGCCTCCTGCTCAAGGAACTGATCAAGGGGCTGTCGGTAACCGGCCGCTACATGTTCGCCCGCAAGATCACCGTCCAGTACCCGGAGGAGAAGACACCGCAGAGTTTCCGCTTCCGCGGTCTGCATGCCCTGCGGCGTTATCCCAATGGCGAGGAGCGCTGCATCGCCTGCAAGCTGTGCGAAGCGGTCTGTCCGGCGTTGGCGATCACCATCGAATCGGACCAGCGGGCCGATGGCTCGCGCCGGACAACGCGCTACGACATTGATCTGACCAAGTGCATTTTCTGCGGCTTCTGCGAGGAGGCCTGTCCGGTGGACGCGATCGTCGAGACGCGCATCTACGAGTACCACGGGGAGACACGCGGCGATCTCTACTACACGAAGCCGATGCTGCTGGCGAACGGTGACCGCTACGAAGCGCAGATCGCTGCCGACCGCGAACTCGACTCGAAATATCGTTGACAGGGCGACGCGATGGAATTCAGGACCTTCGTTTTCTACTTTCTTTCGGCGATCCTCGTCATCGCCGGACTGCGCGTGATCACCTCGCGCAATCCGGTGCATGCGGCGCTGTTTCTCGTTCTCGCCTTCTTCTCGGCGAGTGGCATCTGGATGCTCCTGCAGGCGGAATTTCTCGCCATTGCCCTGGTGCTGATTTACGTTGGCGCGGTGATGGTCCTGTTCCTGTTCGTCGTCATGATGCTGGACATCAATCTCGACCGCCTGCGCGAGGGCTTCTGGAGCTACCTCCCGCTCGGCTCGATCATTGCCTTGCTGATGGTGGCCGAGATGGGACTGGTTCTCGGCGGGAACTACCTTGGCTTGTTCGAGGCCGAGGTGCCGCAGACGAGCGCCGATCACAGCAACGTGCAGGCAGTGGGTCGCCTGTTGTTCACCGAGTATGTCTACCCCTTCGAACTGGCGTCGGTCATCCTCCTCGTCGGGATCGTCGCAGCGGTTGCACTGACGCAGCGCGAGAGGCGGCAGAGCAAGGCGGTCAGTCCGTCGCAACAGGTCTTCGTCAAGGCCAGGGATCGCTATCGGGTCCTGCAGATGCCCGCCGAGAAAAAGGATTGAGCTGAGCCGCCGGACTGCGGCCAGTACCGGCCAGAGAACAAGAGAACTACAGAACAAGATCGGGTGGTGGCGAGCGGCCCCACCTCATGCAGAAGGAATCAGGGAGGTACCTTGCTTACACTGTCCCACTTTTTGATCCTGGGCGCGATCCTGTTCGCGATCAGCGTCGTCGGCATCTTCCTCAACCGCAAGAATCTGATCATCATCATGATGTCGATCGAGTTGATGCTGCTGGCGGTGAACATGAACTTCATCGCCTTTTCCCATTACCTGCAGGATCTGGCAGGACAGGTGTTCGTCTTTTTCATCCTCACGGTGGCTGCTGCCGAGGCGGCGATCGGGCTGGCGATTCTCGTGGTGCTGTTCCGCAACCTGAAGACCATCCACGTGGATGATCTGGACAGCCTGAAGGGTTGAACATGGAAATGCAAAAGCTCTACCTGTTGGTTCCTCTCGCGCCGCTGGTCGGTGCGATCATCGCCGGTCTGTTCTGCCGCGTCATCCCGCGCTGGGTCGCGCACACGGTGACCATCGCCGGCGTCGCCATCAGCTGCTTTGCTTCGTTTCTGATCTTCCGCGACGTGATGGCGGGGAACACCTACAACGGGCCGGTTTACCAGTGGCTGACCTCCGGCAACTATCGCTTCGAAGTCGGTTTCCTGATCGACCAACTCACCGTGACGATGATGCTGGTGGTCACCTTCGTGTCGCTGATGGTGCACATCTACACCATCGGCTACATGCAGGACGATCCCGGCTACAACCGCTTCTTCAGCTACATCTCGCTGTTCACTTTTTCGATGTTGATGCTCGTGATGAGCAACAACTTCATGCAGCTTTTCTTCGGCTGGGAGGCCGTCGGCCTGGTTTCCTACCTCCTGATCGGCTTCTGGTACACGCGGCCGACGGCGATCTTTGCCAATCTCAAGGCCTTTCTCGTCAATCGCGTCGGTGACTTCGGTTTCATCCTCGGCATCGGCCTGGTGCTTGCCCATTTCGGCACGCTCGACTATGCAGCCGTTTTTGCCAAGGCACCGGAACTGGCTGGCACGACGCTCCAGCTCTTCGGCAAGGGCGAAGGCGTCGCCCTGATGACGGCGACCTGCATCCTGCTGTTCGTCGGCGCCATGGGCAAGTCGGCGCAGGTTCCCCTGCACGTCTGGCTGCCCGATTCAATGGAAGGTCCGACCCCGATCTCAGCCCTGATCCACGCGGCCACCATGGTCACCGCCGGCATCTTCATGGTGGCGCGGATGTCGCCGCTGTTTGAGCTGTCCGACACGGCGCTCTCCTTCGTCATCGTCATCGGCGCGGTCACCGCGTTGTTCATGGGCTTCCTGGGCATCATCCAGAACGACATCAAGCGGGTTGTCGCCTATTCGACCCTGTCGCAGCTTGGCTACATGACCGTGGCCCTGGGTGCGTCGGCGTATTCGGTGGCGATTTTTCACCTGATGACGCATGCGTTCTTCAAGGCGCTGCTGTTCCTGGCCGCCGGTTCGGTGATCATCGGCATGCACCATGACCAGGATATTCGCAACATGGGTGGCCTGCGCCGGTACATGCCGATCACCTGGATCACCTCGTTGGTTGGTTCGCTGGCATTGATCGGCACGCCCTTCTTTGCCGGCTTCTATTCGAAGGACTCGATCATCGAGGCGGTGGCCATGTCGCACATTCCCGGCGCCGGCTTCGCGTACTTCGCGGTGATGGCAGGGGTGTTCGTCACCGCCTTCTATTCGTTCCGGATGTACTTCCTGGTGTTCCACGGCGAAGAGCGTTTCGGCAAGGCGGCGGCTCCGCATGGCCACGCCGACCATTCGTCGCCGGCGAAGGAAAGCGGGCACGCGGGTTCCTCAGACGGGCACGACGAAGACCACGGCCACCATGCCGACGACGCACATGATGCGCACCACCATGGTCTTGCGCCTGGTGAGAAGCCGCACGAGACACCGTGGGTGGTCACCCTGCCACTCGTCCTGCTGGCGATTCCGTCCGTGATCATCGGCTACGTCGCGATCGAACCGATGTTGTTCGGCGACTACTTCAAGGCTTCGATTTTCGTCGACGCGACGGCGCATCCGGTGATGAAGGAACTTGCACATCACTTTCACGGCGCCTTCGCCATGGCCGCCCACGCCCTGACGACCGCCGTCTTCTGGCTGGCTGCTCTGGGTGTCGCACTGTCCTGGTTCTTCTACCTCAAGCGTCCGGATATCCCGGCGGCGATCAAGGAGCGGGCTGGCTGGCTATACACGCTGCTCGACAACAAGTACTACTTCGACAAGTTCAACGAGGCGTTCTTTGCCGGCGGGGCGCGGCTGCTCGGCCGCGGCCTGTGGAAAGGTGGCGACGCGGGCCTCATCGACGGCATCATCGTCAATGGTTCGGCACACTTCGTCGGCTGGCTTGCAACCATGGTTCGCCTGTTCCAGACCGGTCACATTTACCACTACGCTTTTACGATGATTATCGGCGTGTTCGTCTTGATGACCCTGTGGGTCACGCGCGCCTGAGCTAGAGAAAGACTGGGAACGATATGTCAGGCACGCCGCTTCTCTCTCTTGCCATCTGGGTTCCGATCCTCGCCGGTCTGGTTGTTCTGGCGACGGGCTCCGATCGCAACGCACCGCTGGCACGAGCACTCTCGCTGATCGGTGCCGTTGCCGGCCTGCTGGTGACGATTCCGCTCTATACCGGCTTTGATCTGCACACGCCGGCGATGCAGTTCGTCGAGCTGAAGCCCTGGATTCCACGTTTCAACGTCAACTACCATCTCGGCGTCGATGGTATCTCGATGCTCTTCGTCATCCTCAACAGCTTCATCACGGTGACCGTGATATTGGCCGGCTGGCAGGTGATCGACAGCAAGGTGGCGCAGTACAACGCGGGCTTCCTGATCATGTCGGGTTTGCTGAACGGCATCTTCTCGGCCCTCGACGGGGTCCTTTTCTACGTCTTTTTCGAGGCATCGCTGATTCCGTTGTACCTGATCATCGGCATCTGGGGCGGCCCGAATCGCGTTTACGCGGCGTTCAAGTTCTTTCTCTTCACCCTGTTTGGCTCCTTGCTTTTCCTGATTGCACTGCTGTACCTGTTCATCTCCTCGGGCGGCAGTTTCTCGATCCTCGACTGGCACCGCATGCCGATCGGCATAACCGCGCAGACCTGGCTGTTCCTCGCCTTTCTGGTTGCCTTCGCCGTCAAGGTTCCGATGTGGCCGGTCCATACCTGGTTGCCGGACGCGCACGTCGAGGCGCCGACCGGCGGGTCGATCGTCCTGGCTGCGATCGCGCTGAAGCTTGGTGCCTACGGATTCCTGCGTTTCTCGTTGCCGATCGCCCCCGATGCCTCGCATGAACTCGCCGGACTGGTCATTGCGCTGTCGCTGATCGCGATCATCTACATCGGCTTCGTCGCCCTCGTGCAGGAGGACATGAAGAAACTGGTTGCATACTCGTCGATCGCCCACATGGGTTTCGTCACGCTGGGCTTCTTCATCTTCAGCCCGCTGGGGGTCGAGGGGGCGCTGGTGCAGATGATTTCGCACGGTTTCGTCTCGGGTGCCATGTTCTTCTCGATCGGAGTCATGTATGACCGCGCCCACTCGCGGCTGATCGCGGATTACGGCGGTGTGGTCAATACGATGCCCAAGTTTGCCGCCTTTTTCATGCTCTTCGCCATGGCCAACGCAGGCCTGCCGGCGACCTCCGGTTTCGTCGGCGAGTTCATGGTCATCCTGGCTGCGGTCGAGCACAACTTCTGGGTGGCTTTCGCGGCCGCCTCGACGATGATCGTCGGCGCCGCGTATACACTCTGGATGTACAAGCGCGTGGTTTTTGGCAGCGTCGCGAATCACCATGTCGCTGAACTCAGCGACATCAATGGCCGCGAGTTCCTCGTTTTTGTCCTCTTCGCCATTGGCGCATTGGGGATGGGACTCTATCCGCAGCCGTTTACGGAAGTCATGCACAGCTCGGTGGATGAGTTGCTGCGTCACGTCGCCCTCAGCAAGATCCAATAATTGGTAGCCGCTATGACTCTTGCCGAAATGCAGTTCCAGGTTCCGGATCTCCGCCTTGCGAGCGCGGAGATCTTCATGTTGCTGATGGCCTGCCTGATCCTGGTCGGTGATCTGCTGGTCAAGGACGAGAAGCGGACGCTTACCTTCGTCGCCACCCAGTTGACTCTGATCGGCGCGGCGGTGATCACCTTCGCCAGCAGTTCCGGTGAGACGGCCTACACCTTCAGCAACATGTACGTCGGCGACCTGATGGCCGATCTGCTGAAGCTTCTCCTTTACCTCACGGTGATCGTCATCCTGTTCTACTCGCGCGGCTACATTCTCGAGCGACCGCAGATGGCCCGCGGCGAATACTATTCGCTGGCGCTGTTTGCCACCCTCGGCATGATGGTGATGATCTCGGCCAGCCATCTGGTGACGGTCTATATCGGCCTGGAACTGCTTTCGCTCTCGCTCTACGCGATGGTGGCGATGAACCGTGACTCGGTTCCAGCAACCGAAGCGGCGATGAAGTATTTCGTGCTCGGGGCGCTGGCCTCCGGCCTGCTGCTCTACGGCATGTCCATGATCTACGGTGCGACCGGTACGCTGGAGATCCCGGCCATTGCCGAGCGCCTTTACATGGGCCAGTTCGACAAGGGGATTCTCGTTTTCGGGCTCGTGTTTCTCGTCTCCGGCCTGGCCTTCAAGCTTGGCGTCGTTCCCTTCCACATGTGGATACCCGACGTTTATCATGGCGCGCCGACGGCCGTCACGCTGTTCATCGCGACGGCTCCCAAACTGGCCGCATTCGCCATGGTCATGCGTCTGCTGGTCAACGGCCTGATCGTCGTCTCGCAGGATTGGCAGGCGATGCTGATCATCCTCTCGGTACTGTCGATGGCCATCGGCAACATTGCCGCGATTGCCCAGACCAACCTCAAGCGCATGCTCGCCTACTCGGCGATCTCCCACATGGGCTTCATGCTGCTCGGTATCGTGACCGGTGTCGTCGGCGGCGACGCCCGTTTCGCGCTCAACGCCTACAGTTCGGCGATGTTCTACGTCATCACATACGTTCTGACCAGCGCCGGCACCTTTGGCATGATCCTTCTGCTCGCCCGCGGTGGCTTGGAGTCGGATGAACTCGACGACTTCAAGGGACTGAACCGGCGCAGTCCGTGGTTCGCGGCCGTCATGATGATGATGATGTTCTCGATGGCCGGGATTCCCTTCTTCGTTGGCTTCTTTGCCAAGTTCTCGGTCCTGCAGGCGGTCGTTGCCGCTGGTCATCTCTGGCTGGCGATCGTCGCCGTCGCCTTCTCGTTGATCGGCTGCTTCTATTACCTGCGTGTGGTCAAGATCATGTACTTTGACCCGCCGACCAACACGAGCCCGATCGAGGCGCCGCTGGACATGAAGATACTGATGTCGGCGAACGGGCTGGCGGTCGCCTTGCTGGGCATCTTCCCGCAGGTCCTGATGTCGCTCTGCGCGTTCTCGCTGTTGCGTTCTCTCTGATCACCGCTAGCCGTCTGGCCGCAACGCCCCGCGCCGTCGGGGCGTTTTCGTCGGGAGCCTTCCCATGCAAGAAGAGTACAGCCATCTCACCGAACGGCAGCTCGAGAGTGAGCAGGTCTTCAACGGCAGGCTTCTGGACGTGCGTCGCGATCGCGTCCGGCTGCCGGACGGCAATGAGTGCCTGCGCGAGTACGTGCGGCATCAGGGGGCTGTGGTGGTGATCGCCGAACTCGCGGACGAACGGCTACTCTTCGTCCGGCAGTATCGCTATCCCTTGCGTCGCCCGTTTCTTGAGCTGCCGGCGGGCAAGATCGACGCCGGCGAGGAGCTTCTGGTCACGGGCCGGCGCGAGTTGCTCGAGGAAACGGGATACCTGGCAAGCTCGTGGCGTCATCTCGGCGTCATGCATCCCTGCGTTGGCTACTCGGACGAGCGAATCGAGATCTATCTCGCGCGCGGCCTGACCCGCGCGGCCGAACAGACGCCGGACAGCAACGAGTTCCTGGATCTCCTCAGCCTGCCTCTGGGGGATGCTCTGGCGGCGGTGCAGAGTGGAGCGATCACCGACGCCAAGACGATCACCGCGCTGTTTTGGGCCGAGAAGGTCATGCGCGCGAACTGGTAGCCTTGCCTGGAGCAGAGCCTGGAGCGGGAGCCAGTACCGGCAAACGCGTGAAAAAGGCGGTCGGGCCGCTCCCGGGCGCGCAGCGCTCAGCGAGCCCGATGCGTGGCGGGCTCGTCCATCCGCAAGCCTTTGGCGCCGTCATCGAAGCCAACGCTGAAATCAGGGTGATCGCCCTCTCAGCTACCCCGATTCCGCGAACAATCCGCAGAGCTCAAGTACTTGCCGCAGGCTGCTCCGGCAAGTCGACCCTGGCGTGCAGCGCTTGCAACGCGGCGCGCAACTCGGCCACCTCCTGCTCGAGACAGGCCACTCTCCTGGCCAAGTCGCCCGGTGCCTCAGCGGACTCGATCGCGCCGCTGGTCGGGCTGTCTGGAAAAGTGGGTTCACCGCAGAGCAAATGTGCCCAGCGGTGCTCGCGCGAGCCCGGCTGCTTCGGCAGGCAGACGACCAGGGCACCGGCGTTTCGTGTCGCCAGTTCCTGCAGGTAAGCCTCGACCGCTGAGCTGTCGTCGAAACGGTAGAGACGTTCACTGTTGGCGCGCAACTCGCTGATCGTCTGCGCCCCGCGCAGAGCGAGCGTGGCGAGTAGCGCGACGCTGGCCGCAGGCACCGCGTATACCCTGCCCAGGTTATGCGCGTAGCGCAGCACGCGACCAGAGGCGCCATAGGTTTCGAGTACCAGAAGCCGACTGCGCAGGTTTTCGAGGGCTTCCTGAATCTCGCGCTCCGATGCACTGATCGCAGGGTCGCGGGCCGACTTCTGGTTGCAGCCGGCAGCAAGGCTGTTCAGTGTCAGGGGATAGGTGTCCGGGGTCGTCTTCTCCTTCTCGATCAGTACGCCGAGAACCCGCGCTTCGAGAAAACTGAGTGGCGGTTGCGCCACGGGAGCCTGTGTCATCGTCTGCCCTTTTCGCTTGTCCTGCAGGTCACGGCAGAGGCTCCTCGACCGCTGCCGGCGTCCGTCTGTGCAGCGCCAACGGCCGCGCCGGGAGCACGCGCCTGCCGCACGCCGCCGCATTCTCTCGTGGCCGTATGGTGGTCCAGCGCACCGCCTTGTCCGGCCTTGTTTCAGGTGAACAACTGGCCATGCTCGCGCGAGTCGTGGAAGCCGACGCTGGCCCACTTCTCGCTGGTCACTTCCAGGTTGTAACGCGTGCTGGCCAGGTAGACCGGGTTGCCATCGACGTCGCGCGCCATTCGCTGTGCCTGCTCGCGCTCGAAAGTGCGGCGCGTTGCGTCGTCCGGGAAGGTGAGCCAGCGGGCGGTATAGACGTCTGCCGATTCGAATATGGCATCGACCCTGTATTCCGTCTGCAGACGCTGCGCGACGACCTCGAATTGCAGGTTGCCTACTGCTCCGAGCAGGAGCGCACCACTGGCCAGGCTTTCGAAGACCTGGATCGCTCCCTCCTCACCCAGCTCCTGCAAGCCCTTCTGCAGCTGTTTGCTCTTCAGTGGATCGCGCAGGCGTGCTGCGCGGAAGAGCTCTGGGGAGAAGTAGGGAATGCCCTTGAAACTGAGTGTTTCGCCTTCGCTGAGGCAGTCGCCGATGTGCAGGTTGCCATGGTTGTGGATGCCGATGATGTCGCCGGCGACGGCATCTTCCATCAGCAAGCGCTCGTTGGCCATGAAGGTCAGCACATTCGCCAGTTTCATCTCGCGGTTCAGGCGAATGTGCCTGACCCTCATGCCTGATGTATAGCGCCCGGAGCAGACCCTGAAGAAAGCAATGCGATCCCTGTGCTTCGGGTCCATGTTGGCCTGAATCTTGAACACGAAACCGCTGAAGGCGCCTTCGGCGGGCTGAACCATGCGGCAGCCACCGTCACGCTCCTGTGGCGGTGGCGCCCAGTCGAGCAGCGCCTGCAGGATCTCCTGCACGCCGAAGTTGTTGATGGCCGAGCCGAAGAAGACTGGTGATTGCCGCCCGGCAAGGAAGCCGATCAGGTCGAATGGGCTGCTCGCATTCTGGATCAGATCCACGTCCTCGCGCAGCCGGCCGACTTCCCCCGGAAACTGGGCGTCGAGCAGCGGATTGTCAAGGCCGTCCAATCGCTCGGATTCGCTGCGCCGCTCTTCCCCCGCGGCAAAGTGAAGCAGGCGGTCGTGCAGCAGGTGATAGACGCCACGGAAGGTCTTGCCCATGCCGATCGGCCAGGTGATCGGCGCGCACTCGATGCCCAGTACGGATTCGATTTCGGCCAGGAGGTCGAAGGGCTCCCGCACTTCCCGGTCCAGCTTGTTGACGAAGGTGATGATCGGCGTACTGCGCATGCGGCATACGTTCAACAGCTTGATGGTCTGCGCCTCGACCCCCTTGGCCGCGTCGATCACCATCACCGCGGCGTCAACAGCAGTCAGGACGCGATAGGTGTCTTCGGAGAAATCCTCGTGCCCCGGAGTGTCCAGCAGGTTGATCGTGTGGCCGCTGTACTCGAACTGCATGACGGAACTGGTCACCGAGATGCCGCGTTGTTTCTCGACCTCCATCCAGTCCGATGTGGCATGGCGAGCGCTCTTGCGCCCCTTGACCGTCCCGGCGAGCTGGATCGCACCTCCGAAGAGCAGCAATTTCTCGGTCAAGGTCGTCTTGCCGGCGTCAGGGTGGGAAATGATGGCGAAGGTCCGCCGCTTGGCAACCTCGCGCAGAATCTCTGGCGGGAACGCGTTCTCGTTGCTGGGGTCGCTGGGGCCAATGCTCATCGGGGTGCTTTCATGCGGCAACAGGGCGCAGGCCGCGGCTGAGAATCCTCGGAGCCGAGCTGCCGGCGGCGCGCAGGCCGAACTATAGCAGACCGGGGGCAGCCAGGTGCCCCGCTGCCGATGCCAGGGGGGGCTGCTGCGCTGCCGGTCGGGCGAACGGCACAGCTGAGTGCGACGTGACACCGTCGACGCCCGCCGTCGGAGACCGAACGATCAGCCGTGCGCCGTCCAATTGCCGGGCGTGCGGAAGATGGTGCTGTAGCGCTGGATGAAATCCGGCCTTGCTGCGTCGATCGGCTCGAGCGTCCAGTAGCCCCAGGGCCACGCCGACCGACGCATCTGGTCGCTGTTGTGGATGGCTTCGATCTCCCAGTCGACAGCGATCAGTCGGTGACTTCTGACGAGAGCGAGCTTGCTGTCGAGGTTCATCCCGGCGACGAAGAGCGCACCGCCAGGCCGGGTGGCGCCCACGACGCGCGCGAAGGCTACGGCAGCGGTCGCATCGTCCATGTGCAGCAGAAAGTTCTGCGCAAACACCATGTCGTAGCCGGCAGTCGCCGGGAAATCCCTTGCGAGCAGGTCGCCGTGCGAGATTCGCACGCGCTGCCGGATGTCCGAGGCAATGGACCACTCCGCGCCCGACGGCTCAAGCAGGCGCGACGCATAGCGCCGCGCTTCCCCATGCAGCGGGTCGGTGAGCCCGTACTTGCCGCCGTAGACCGCTCGTTGGGCGACGGCTACGGCATCCTGCGCAATGTCGAAGGCATCAATGGTCCACTCGAGAGCGGGGAATTCGACTGCGAGGTAGGCGGCAAGCGAGTAGGCCTCGCAGCCGAAGCTGCAGCCGGCGACCAGGACTCGGATCGGGTCGCCGCCGTCGACCAGCGTCCGCAAGGGGCCCTGCAGCGCGTCCAGTTGCCGGAGGTTTCGGAAAAAGCGGGTTGCAGTCGATTGTCCACGTGGCTCCCGGGCAAGCCGCCGGGAATGGATCGATCTGCCGAGGTTGTGCAGCAGCGGCAGATCGAACAGTCGCTGGTTGAGTGGAACGCGTTCAGGCATGTCTTGTGGTGGGTCCTGTGGCTATCGGCTGGCGAGATGGAGCGCCGGCGGCGTACGCCAACGCGATGGACTGCTCGACGTGGCAGCGGCTGCGGAGGCACTCGCTACCGGCAGCGAAGCGCCTGATCCCTGCCGTGATGGTGGCCTGAATGTCGGCGCGGCGGAAGGAAATGCCGCCCATGTCGTTTCCACGAGTATCCTCGAGCTGCGTTGCAGCAGTCAACCGGGAGTGCCTTTCGCAGCAGTTCGACATCCTGAAACGGCGCTGCGAATTTCCTGTCGAGCGACTCCGGTTTCCGGCTCGCGTGATTCGTGGCCCTATGGCCCTCACTCACCAATGACCAGGACCGTCTCACCCTTTCGATTCGTGAAGCGCCGGACGAGCTGTTTTCGCTGCTTCGCCAGCCAGGGTTGCAGCGTGTCGTCATTCGGTTGGTGCGTGAACACGTAGTATCGGAATTCCGGTGCTTGATCGGCAGACATCACCTGCTGTGCGGTCACGTCCGTCATTGGATAGCCTCGACCTGCGTAATAGGCGATCCGTGCGTCTTCGTAGTACACCGGGTCGTCGGCTCGCGTATTCTCGGCCATCCAGGCCGCAGCTTCGAGGTAGTGGGTCTTTCCGGGGCCGCGCGACACGACGTTGGACAGCATCAGCAGAAGAAGCACGAGCACCACGATACGCGACCAGCGTGCATGGCTCCGGCAGAACAGGATGAGAGCCATGGTGAGCAAGGGCACGACCAGGAGGTTGAGGAAACTCGTGTAGCGTGAGTTGATGAAGCGAAACCTGATGAAGAAGACGAGCAGTACGCACAGATACAGGATCCAGGTCCACGCGAGCGGGCGCAGTCTGCGCCAGTACTCGCCCACGGCGATCCAGTTCGCCCGGTAAAGAAGAGGCAGGCAGAGGGGCCCGTTGAGTGCGCAGAACTTTACCAGGAGTGTGAGCACCAAGCCAAACAAGAGGATCTGCCGCGCGTCCTCCTTGGCGTGGTACTCGAGAATGGTGTCTGCGAACGGCCGGGCCATGGCATCAAGGCTCACAAGGAGCGCCTGCGGATCAATCAGTGCGACGAAGTTGGCGATCCGTGGCTGCGAGATTTCGCCGCCTGAAAGGAGCGCCAGGCTCGCCGCAACTGCTCCTGCCAGCGGCAGCGCATTGAGTTGCAGCAGTCGCTTCCAGCCTTGCCGTGTATTCAGCTCACCCAGAAGACTGGCAGCGAGCGCCGGCACCAGAATCGCCGCCTCGAGCCGGAAGAGGGCTCCGACTGCAATGGCTGCCTGTATGGCCGCCGCGCGCCACCAGCCGCCACGCGCCAACCACTGCAGCGCCAGATGGAGGGCCAGGACGCAAAAGAACCACGAACCGTGTTCCCTGATGATGTCTCCGCGGAATTGGTTGAAGGCCGGCAGAGACAAGGCCACCAGGGAAGCCCAGTAGCCGCAACCCGGTGAGAAACGAAGCG
>Ga0058864_1055607_pt1 | contig 22832 bp, 17 predicted proteins | sample TNRReaAnaerobRNA_FD_61087 | JGI IMG/M metagenome (GOLD analysis project Ga0058864, IMG submission 61087) | Wastewater treatment Type I Accumulibacter community from EBPR Bioreactor in Madison, WI, USA - TNR Reactor, Time B -10min-Anaerobic_... | ecosystem: Engineered > Bioreactor > EBPR >... | reverse complement strand
TTTTTTTTTGGCAATCGCCTTAGTTCAGGCTGCCATTTGGCATATTTGTACTGTCAGTGGTGAAAGCAGCACCGCCATGACATCCGAGGGCGTAAGCCTTGGCAACAGTCCCAATCGCGGTGGATAGCGACAAGGCTATCGTGAGCGAAATCCAGCAATGTCTGCGATAACCACAACTCGGCCTCGGTAACACAATTCACCGGCACCTTCTGAGCGGCAATCGACGATCTCGTCTTCCGCCGTACGCAGCCACAGCAATGCACCGTCAAACTCGACATTCCACGCCACCATCGGCGAGCCGCTATTCGATGTTCTAACCAAGAGCACATCGACGAACTCGCCGTTGAGCATCTGGAATGCGACCCAGGAATCACCGGCCATCGCGGCCGCGATCAAGCAACTCTCGGTCTCACCGCAGCTGGCCTGAAGTACGAAGCCACAGGGTTCGCCACCGGGTGCGATCCGCGCGCGCAGTTGTGGAGCAGGAACCATCTCACCATAGCGTGGTGAAACCCATCCCGCGAGCGGTTTCGTAGACCCGAAGAGCAAGTCCGGATCCCGTAGCCCCCCGCTCAGAGCTATTCTGCAACTACGCCCGCCGAGTGTGACATGGATAACCGCCTGGCCCTCCATGCTGACCTTGGCTCCAGGTGCGAATTGGAGCGCCATTGAAGCGCCCATTGCCCGAACGCCGTCAGGGACCACATCGTAGACGACCCAGTAATGCCCGTCTATATGGACAACTCCGCGGCGGCAACCACTGGCGACGTTCTTCCCCGAAGCTTCGAAATCCAGCCACGTAAGGCTCGGTGCTTGGACGTAGCGCTGGAGGCTGACCCGGCACGGAACGTCACGATTTCGAAAATCGCCCGACATCGCACCATACGGGTCTCCGCCAAGTATCAGCCAGTTATGGGAGTCCGGGCCGGCAAAATAGCTGCGCCAGTTCGGCGAGGAACTGGGCCACTGGGCTGATTTGAATCGGTAGGTGTAAGTGCCGGAATTTACGATTAGCGGCACACCGCCCACGGACAGGTAGATATTAAGCAAATCGGCATGTGCGTGGCCGGCGGAAATAGGCGCATTCTCTACCGGTCCGGATCGGAATACGAGGCGCGCGTGCCGAGCGCTATCGACCAGAATACGGAAGCCACCCTGCTCAAAGACGGTGGGCAACTCACCCGCTAGTGACGGCGACTGCGCCGCAACCAAGGCGCCACCAAGCAGCCAATAAGCACGTTCCACGGTGAGGTCACCCGGCGGCGCCGCGTCAACGTCAGCGCTGAACAGCGCCCGGTAGAGTTCGCGCATCGCCCCAGCCCCCCAGCCATGCTTTGCATCAAGAGGGAACAGGGGATCCTCGGTGCTGTCGCCTATCGCCAGAGGCACGGCCTCGGGCCCGGACAGGACCAGCTGGAAGGAGAGCATTTGTTTCAATTTTTCGAGGATGTCGTCAGTTGGCTTGATGCCGTTGCGACGCGACAGCAAAACGTACGCCGTTGCCATTTCGCATCCCAACTCGTGGTAATGGGTCGAGTGCTCAAAGTTCGCCCCATCGTCGTAGAACTGTCGACGCAGCTCGCGCAGAAAGACCTCCTCGCCCTTTTGTCTGGACCGAACGGCGCTCGGAAACTCGGGGAAAATGCACCCGAAGTACCATCCCGCAAAACCGTCTGCCAGGAGGTGATTATTGGGGTAGGAATCACCGATTGTGTCTTTCAGGTATTCCGTGTCGGCATGTAACACCTTGAGAATATTGAACAAGATATCGTGATTCGACGTGTCTTTACCGGTGCGCAACCCGGCAGCGAACACAAAAGTCCAGCTCAACGCCAGCACCCTGTAGAGGACGACCAGTGGACTGAGATAGCCCTGCCCCTTACCGGCATCAGCCGTTGCGATCCACCGGTCGATCAACTTGGCGATTACACCCAGAGTCGGCAACCCGTAATGCGCAGCAAGCGCCATCCGTGGCATGAATCCGAAGCGATGAGGCTGAGCGCTGAAAAGGTCATCATCGCCCGGGCCAGGTTCAATTGCTGCCCATTCGAAGCGCCCTGCCAACGGCTGGCCGCACGTCGAAACGATCTGCAGACCAATGTTGAGATCCCCTTCAACCCGTGCGCACAGGGCCTCTACCCACGCCGCCCTGTCGCGCGCCAAAGCGGCGGTAAGCGCAACGACCTGGTCGGAATCACAGAAGAACTTTGGCCTCTGCCGATTAACAAAATGAGCAACAACATGACGACGCGCAGCCGCCTGATCACCAGCCGCGAAACGTTCCTTTGCTGTGCTCAGAGAGTCTGACGCCGGCAGCAGACTTTCGATGAAAGCGGCGTCCGAGAAGTTCGGACGATACGGGCCACGCGGCGGATACAGCATTGACCTCACGCCGCACCAAATAGTAGCTCGCAACGATCTCGCAGTCGATCTCATCCCCACTTCTAACACTCCACACAAATGCCTATCATTTTCACATAAAATGAACGGTTGCGATAAATCAGGGAGCTGCGGTGAAGACCAAGTTTGTTCAAGGGACGATGTGGATGATCTGCATGCGCTGGGCGATCCGCAGCGCCGGCCTAGTCAGCACCCTGATCTTGGCCCGCGTTCTGACACCTGCAGATTTCGGCCTCGTGGCGATGAGCAGTCTCGTAGCGGGCCTTTTGGAGGTGCTTCTCGAACTCGGCACCTGGCAGTTGCTGCTCCGGATGGTCGATGCCGATCGTAAGGCGTACGACACGGCTTGGACGATTACGCTGATCCAGTCGATCCTACTAGCAGTCATCGTCTATTTTGCGGCTTACCCGGCGGCTTTCTATTTCCATGAGCCGCGCCTGACAGCAGTGATGCAAATCCTAGCAGCAGGAGGCTTGATACGCGGATTCAGCAACATCGGCGTGATAATGTTCCGGCGGGATCTCGATTTCAGGAGCGACTTCTTGGTGGGCTTCTACTCGAAGGTGGTGGTGGTCGTTCCAACCATCATTCTCGCGCTGACCTTCCGGAGCTACTGGGCGCTAGTCGCCGGCAATATCATCGGTGCCGCACTCGCGGTGATGGTGAGCTACCTGATGCATCCCTTCCGCCCGCGGCTACATCTCGCCCGATGGCGGGAGTTCACGGCGTTCGCCATCTGGATCACGCCAGCGAGTATCGCGAACTACCTCAATCAGAAGGCCGATGTCTTCATCGTCGGCTATGTCGCGAACACAGCCCAGTTGGGAGCCTACAACGTCGCCTCAGAGCTTTCCCGTATGGCCACGGCCGAGATCACCATCCCGATGGCGCGTGCGCTTTACCCGAACTACGCCAAGCTCAAGGATAACCTTGAGGAACTGACCTCCGCGTTCCTCGTCGTATTGCGTACCGTTGGCATCATCAGCTTTTCCTTTGGCTTCGGAATCGCCGCCGTGGCTGACGATGTGGTCCACGTCGTTCTCGGCAGCCAGTGGGGCTTTGCCGTGCCGCTTATCGAGTGGCTCGGTATTTTCGGGACTTTTGCCGCGATTCAGTCCACCGTAGCCGGGCACATTCTGATTGTGCTCCACAGAGAGCGGACGGTCTTCGTCATCAATTGGTTGCGGCTGGTAGTTTTCGGGTCCAGCCTGCTAATTGCGGCCTCCGTAGGCACGGTGGTAAACATCGCAATGACAGCCGCACTGTCGACGGCAACCGTCACCGTGGCGTGCCTTCTGTACCTTCCGAAAGTGCTGCTCGTATCCGGAACGCGGATCCTGTGGGAGTTTTTTCGGCTCCTCCTCACCGCTGTGGCAATGTTCGCGGTTGTCAAAGCGCTTCACTCAAACGTGATCGAGTCCCATTTCTTGACCCTGATGCTCGATGTGGCGACCGGGGCGACTTTTTTCTCGTTGGTTCTTTACCTATCCTGGATTGCCGCGGGCCGGCCGAACGGCGCCGAGCAACGTATGGTTGGCCTAGTATCCAATACGATCAAATCGCTACGCGTAGCGCGTGGCTGACCTAACCGCCCGGGGCTAAGAAGCCCGAATTGGTATCGTTTCGGGCATGAATTCGTGCCTCTCGCTGCACATCTCGCGTTGCCGCCACCTCATCACAGCACGGGCTACTGCACGATCTGGAAAGAAAACCGAAGAAGACCCAAACAGCAAACGGAAAACCAGCTTTACATCAAGCGATCGAAGAACATCCACTTCGTGCCGGCTGACGGCGACCAGTTTCAGGTTGGCCGCGACACCACCAAATTTCCGCAGATCTACACAGCCGCCAACAGTTACCCCTATACGTCGCACGTCCGACATTTCGACGATGCCGCTGCTGTCGTCGCGCGCTACGCGCCTTATTTCGACGACTACAGCGTCCCCTCAGTCGTCCGGGACGAGAGGGGACACATCCTGTACATTATGGAAGGAATCAAGCGCCCAAACCCGGCTTAGGAACGGTGAATGGCGGCCAGAGCGGATCAGCAAGGATCGGCAAAAATTGATTCGCCGTTGGCGTACATGTTCTCAACCAAGGCCCCCAGTTCGCGACAGCTTAACAACATGAGAGTTGTGTTGCCCACCTTCTTTTGCCGAGTAACACCTTGCCTTCTCGCCTTTTCCCAGAGAACGCCCTCTCGCCGCAACTGACGCGACTCGTCGCTTAGCACCCGAGTTGGAACGAGGCGAAGCTGACCGTCGGAGTCAATTACCTTCCCCGTATAGTGATCGCGCTCGTAGAGGGCAAACGGAAGCTTGTCCTGAATACGGTCTTCAAGAAAGTGCATAAACGTCACTGTTTCCGGAATCGCGTCAATACAGAGGACCTTGCCGTCGAGTTCGAGAAGCCGTTGAAACGGGCTGCCTGGCCCAAAGGGGCGGTCGGTTTCTTCATGGCCTGCTAGGAACAACTCGGCGCGCTCCCCCCAAGCAAGCAGAGGATGAGTCGGACTGAGGCTACGCCGGACATCCTTGCCTCGGCGAAAGACCTCCGTCAGCAACCCCATCCGCGAAGGGCTATGACGCACCTTCATCTCTACACCACGCAAGAGGAATGCCTTCGACGAATCCGTGTACGTCATCGATGGCATGACCAGCATTCCTGCAGGCCCTACGATCTCCTTCACCGCTCTAATCATGTCGATGGGGCGGTCCATGTAGCCACTGTGGGCGTGCAGGGATGAGTGCACCATCAGCACGTCCCCACTACAGATACCCAATTCTGAGAGCACACGGGCAAAAGCTGACGTGTCGTAACTCAAAAAACGCTCAACGATCAGACCGCGAAGCGTGAACCTCATTCGACCGAGCCAAGACATCGGGTGTTACCCTCCCAGAAGCTCGAGTTCGAGCATGCTGGCATCAATTGCGAACTTCGTGGCCCAATTCAAGTACTCGAAACGGCCGTAGTCTCCATCGATCGGAAACGAGCCCTTGATCGCACCGCGGCTCTCCAGCGCGCCGCTCACATTGACCGTTCGGCGGACGTACGAATTCAAAAGCCGCGCTTTGTCACGATAGGTATCCCTCCCCGTGATCCGGTAGAGCATCAGCAGGCAGTGGGCAATCTGTACACTTCCAGTCAAACAGACGAAGTCGACCGCTGGATTCCAGCGGCCATCAAGGCGACCCGGTAGGTAACCATCGGACCCCACCGTACTGAGCAGCGCGTCGGCAGTCCTGCAGCCCGCTTCCAGATACAACTCCGCGCCGGTCAACCTATGAGCCTCAAGGATCCCGCGCAGTACATAGCCGATAGTATGCGTCAGGGGATTATTTGGATCCGAAAGGCAATTATCCGCAAACCAACCGTTGTCGCGCTGCTTGCTTAACGCCCAGCGCACGTTCCGGAGACCGGCATCACCGAAGCCTCTGCCGGGCGCCATCCGCTCAGCCTCGAACAAGCCCCAAGCAACATGGGTCTCATAGGCCTTCTCGCCGGGAGCGGCGAAAGGTGTCGGATAGCTGCGCCAGCAACCGTCGGAATCAAGGGTTTCCATCAGCCACACAGCCGCGGCCTCCATTGGCGTGCGGTACCTATCCCCAAACTCGGCGACACCAGCTGCGAGCCCGATCAAAATCTGCCCGGTGTTAAACGTAACCGGAACGATCGGCGTGGAGTCGATACGCCCGCCCTGAAATCCGCCGCAAGGAAGTTGGATCCGGACGAGCCAGTCGAGCATCCGCACCGCGCGGTCGCGTGCATCGGTATCGCTGTAGCACCGTGCGTATTCCAGCATGGTCGGCACAATGTATCCCGTAGTTTCCGGATAGGACGTAGCCCACCCCTTCTCAAGGCTGTAATCCCGCGCCACCCCGCCATCATGAGAAGCGGAGTTGTCTTGGGCGCGGCATAGCCAAGCCACCCCTTCCCTGACAAGCACATCCGGACCTGGATCAAATTCAGATAAGCCCAAGCGGTCGAGTCTCATCTGGGCCCGTGATGCTGAGGTCATGGCCGTTCCGCGCAGAGGCTTGATAAACTGAGCCAACTGACTAAAAAATGGATTCATATGCAAGCGTTCCTAGGTGTCGATTACTGAAGCTTAATCTCATCGTTTCCTTAATTATCAACAGTGCCTGTACGCTAACACTCAGAATTCTCACAGCCCATATCGAATAAATCACTAACAACCCTCCACGAAGAATGACAACGGTACCGCTCTAGCCAATCGGTCAACGTTTCATTCGAGAGAGAGGTCGAGTAAAAACATGACGTTAACAGCTCGCATTATCAGATCGGAGGGGAGACTTTCGGAGTGCTGTCCATAGTTGCGAACGCCTTCGGAAAACCGTTCCATATCCAGTACAGAAGCAAGCAAAGGGCCGACACGTTCAGCCAATACAAGGATCTCTTGTTTGTTTGGTGTGATAATTGATCCATGATCTATCACTGGTGGGCACCGTCGCCCATCCGTCCCTCGAAGCATTCTCACAACCTTGTGGACGGCGCGCGTAGTTAGCGTCGGAGATTTTCCTTCATTTTTTGGGAAAAGCCTCGGAAAACGATCCCGCGCATAGGACAAATAGAGATTCTGATGCATCAGGTCCTGCGGCGCTAGGTTGGTCCAGAAATCGATCAACGAGTTATCGTAAAAGAACAGCTCTGGAGTCAAAAAGCGGGAAATCAGCTGTGGCTGGCTTGCCACCCATCGCCTCTGGCGCCCGTAGAGGTCTAGGTGAAGAGCTTGCTGATACGGATACACAAAATTCACCTTTTTCAAGGATGCGCCAAAGCGTTCAATCATGGCTTCGTTGAGGCTTGATTGCGCCATCTTGTTAAGAATTTGTTTGCCTGCCCAAGACTCATCCGTACTCCAGCGCAGCCAAAACCCAACCCAATCCGGAGGTTCCATCTGTTGTCTACCCAAATGCTTACCGCTCAATGCATCCCCCAGATAACCAATGATGACAGAAGCACCATGTTGGCGAAGGAACGTAAGCCAAGACTCCGCCCAACCGGACCATTGAGTCATGCCGGCATTACCCAAACTCTGGATACACCGCTGCCACTGTTGCCAATCTACCTTCGGCACTGGAAACAGGTCCGTGGCTTGGCCCGCTTTCGCGACAACGGCACTAGCGCCTCGAGCTTCGTCACTGTCAGGATCACCAAACGTGCACAGCGGCAATCTCATTGCGTTCTTCTCCAAAAACGCAAGCGCGTATCGAGAATCGTAACCTGCCGAGATAGATAAGACCAAACGCGACTGCTGATGCCGAAATGATCTATCTACGATTTCTGAGTAGATGTCATCCAATTTCTCGAACTTCTTCCGCAGCGAAAGTCCAGCGTATCGATCTCCATATACGATAGCAGCCTCCGAAACGACTTTAAGCCCAGAAGCAGTTAGCTCGATGGTCTGGCCGGGCGGGGCGAGCCGAATCTCGTTGAACACCGTTCTGTCGTCCGGAGAATAACCGCAAGCAAGCTCGAGAAGAACGGTATCAATATCGACGCTGAGCTTACTCTTCAACTCGCGAGCAAGCGCAGCAAAATCAGTTGAAATGAGAAAACCTCCCGACGTTCTGGCGATGTACAACCACATCAACCCCAGCCTATCGGTCGTAAGGCGAACCGCCGTTGCATTTGAGTCTACTTCGACGAGAATTGAGCGACCAGCAACGCATCTAGTTGAGAACGTCTCCGCAGGCCCCGACGCGTCGTTACCTGACCCATCAACGATTACGTCATCCGCATAGTTCGAATCGCCAATGAGCCAACACGTATTTTGGCCACGATGCCAACTCTTCGTCCTAGGCTTGTCTTCGGGGCGCTCAACGACGAACAAGGATATGCTTTGTTCGGAATAGAGATGGCGGAATCGTTCCCGTGGGAAGCGCGCCGCTTCGCGAGCTAGCCCTTCCGCAACTCTTCTTGCCGACCCGCGCGAAGAAAACTCTATGGCGCCTACTAGCATAGTGGTTCCTCATCTAACGTCATCACAGACGGCGCGCCCGCGACAACTAATTCCACTGCTTCCCACGGCGCCCCCGACCGCTTGAGAGTGCGCACGCCCTCTAACCCCCACCTGTGTACTCCCTGATCCACCGAAGGGGCTTCGGCCATCTGCTTGGAGATTGAGGTGTATTTCAGCGCATCATTTCTAACCATTTTTGTTTCTTCCCTTCACAGCGAACCGAACTTGGCAGGAAACGCTGCCAAACACCGCTTTGGTCTCATTAGGCGATTTCTGCTAAATAACATATCATATTGCTTGTCATTTCGCCCGTCTTCTGTGTGGCAACAACCGTTGCATATTTCGACTATCCGCCTGTTGTCGCGCTTTGAAGCCGACCGAAAATCTGGCGCAATCGGGTACTTTCTTTCCCGGCAATCGCGTTAAAACTGCCAAAACCTTTCCTTTATCGCACGAAGGAACTGCTGCTTGGCCCCCCCACCGCAAAGACGTGCGGAACAGCGATCGGAGTCGACTTTTCGTGTGACAGAAGGCGTGCCATTCTGCCGAGCGCAATACGTACTTACATTCTCAGCATTGGCTCCGAGCACACCGACGAGGAGCCTCGTGATGATATTGAGCAACTCGGCGTTGTGCTAATCGCGGACAAGTCGTCTGCTGACACCGTCCCTTCAACCGCCGGGAGCGAACGCTCGAGCCGTGCCAAGCGCTGCTCACGTCTCAACTCAACCTGAGCAAACTAACCAAGCTCCTCAATGCGCTCGAATAGAGATTAAAACCAAGCCAGCCCATAAGATATCCAGCGCGTACGTCAGCATTTTCTTAACGCCACAAGCTTCCTGATTTGTCTAGCCGCCAAGTAATCGAAAACCGCATCTACTCCTCGTCGTGTCACCAAGACTTCAGACAACCGGCTTTCATACAACTCATCGATGCACACTGGTATCGCAGCCAGACCGTATTTCTTTAATGGCTCCTTCATGAGTTCGGTCTGAAAAAATCGAAGGCTGTATCTGACCTTTCTCCTATAGTACAAACGCAGGTCACGAATCGAAAAACAAGACAACGGGACGTACGAAAACTCGGCATCTTGACAAATAGCAATCCTTGTAAGATCCCAACCAACTCGAGGATTCAAATCCCAGTAAGCCAATGCGCCAATCAACGAATCATCCCCGATAAGGCCAACCGGAAGCCGCACATGGGATTCTCTGACTCTTTCAACAAACTTCGCAGATAATGCATACAAATTCCCTGCCAACCCTCCATACCGTATCATCGCCTCACGGTTTGTCTTCGACGCCGTAGCTGACGGTAGCGCTGCGGCAGCATTAAGACGCGGGTTAGCGACGATACATCTTTCTAGAGCGTCAAGGGCATTTTTCTCAATTTCACAATCACCGTCCAAGAAAACAAACACGTCCGCGACAACTCGGACATCATGCACAAAAACATTCCAGGCATTCGCCTTGTCGCCAACCTTAATCGTAACGAGCCTGCCAAAGCCGTTACGCGCGATGAACTCCTCCACCAGCGCGCCGGTGTTGTCGCTACTGCCGTTGTTCAGAACCACGCACTCATCGCCATCGGCCATTGCCTTGCTGATGCTTTCCAAGCACCGCACTATGTTGTTTCCTTCGTTATGTGCAAATATCGCCACCGCCCTTCGGAATTTTTCTCTCGCCACTGGCAATCCCCTCCTTATCTCTATGGTGAAGGAGCGCAAACCCTAATTAAGGCCCCTCACAAAAACCCCTGTCGCCCCTCTATAGGGAGATTATCAGCAGAACTCCAACTATTATTTCTGTACGCTGAAGGGAACTACTTAACACCACCAATAAACCATCAATTAAAACACACCTAGCTACTTCACAAACAAGTTTTTAAGTAGGCGAAGGTTAAACAACAACATATTATTATCCCACGGGGTGAATCGGGCCAACTGAAAAAAATCGGCTTTTGCCCCTGATGCTCCCCACGAGGTGGCCATCGCGGCGCCAAAGCCAGCAGCTTTCACCATTTCGACATGCCTCGGAAGATAGTCGATTTTTGGCCGTCCATTTGGATAGGCGAACAAATCTACAGGCTTCTCGATAAGTTCCTCCAAGTCTAGTTTCCCTTGAGAAATTTCGTACCGGGCCGCGTCGTCGGGCAATGTCGCGAGAATCGGATGGGTAACGGTATGCGCCCCAACGTCGATTCCGGAAGCAGCAAGCGCTCGTACCTGCTCTGGCCTCATCATTAGGTTGTCTGGCAAGCGTACCCTACATGCCAAGGCGACTTCCTCGGACGCTGCGAGTCGCTCTGCGCCGGGAAGGTGTTTGATGTTTCCAATGATCTTTGCGATCGCTTGCTGACGGTCCATCACGTTGCTGAGCTTAAGCGAATTTCCGTCCATGAAAGATAGATTCAACGCAGAGATTTCAGTACCCCGTATCGCTTCAATCACAGTGTCATTCCACATTCGCCCACCACCAAGATAGCCAGAGGTAATGAATACCGTCGCACTAACTCCGTGCCGCTTTAGGATAGGAGCCGCAACCGTGGCATTGTCTGCATATCCGTCGTCAAACGTAATCGATAGGCAGCGGCTACCCAGGGTCCCCGCCCTCAGTTTGTCGATGGCCGTGGCCAGCGGGAGAATGTACCAAGACTTAGTAAGCCCTCCCAGTAAGCAATCAAATCTTTTGGCATACATCTCATCGGGAAACAAGAAGTCTTGATCAGAGTGAACGCGATGAAAGATCAGAATCGACAAGGTCCGGCCACTGACCAAGGTCGCAGCGCGGGCCACAAGATCAAAGGCCGCCCCGTCCACTATTCTGCCTCTGGTCATCGCCTGTCAGCATCCAGACTTCTTGATGGGCCACCTGGAGCAAGGTCTACCGTTGTTGAAGACTTCCGGCGCCCCAATCCCGTGTACTCCAGGAATGGCATCGGAGGTTCATGCTCCCACGCCCGTTTTTCCACCCATTGCCTAGTAATTACAGTCATGACCATCAGATAGTAGGGGAGGTCAAAATATGCCAGCGACAGAAATGCTCCTCCGACCGCATAACCTACCAAGCTTACCTGTATCATCCCCCCAAGCTGCGCAGCCCAATTAGCCTGCGGGATATTTGCTGCGTTCGCGCGTAACCAACCCGCCCAACGATAGGTCGTGATCCATAACGTCAGGAAGATAAAGAGACCTATAAAACCATGATTTCCAAGCACCTGAAAGTAGATACTGTGCGCCGCACGCGCGTTGGAAGTCCCGAGGTAGATTTGAAATAAGAACGGATGCTGATAAGACATGCCAGCGCCAAAAGGATAGTGCATTGCAACCTCCCAGGCGGCGTGCCACGCGTTCAACCGCCCCATCGCTGAACCATCCTGTTCGTATTCGGAAATCGTGTCCATACGATTCCACCAAGCCTCTGGCATAATCGGTAAAATACCAACCAGCACGACAAGAATCATTAAGGCGGCGAGACCTTTGCGCGAACTTCGCCACCAGAACATACCCCCCATGGCAGTTATGGCCAGCAACCCACCCCTAGACTGCGAGCCGAAAGCAGAAGCTGCGCAAAGAAGTATACTAATACTTAGTGCAAGCCTTAGCCATTTTCCAGAACACTGCGATTGAATAAAATGCAGTAGCGGAATCGTCATGATCAACGCCAGCGCGAACTCGTTGTTATCTTCGATGAACGAACCTGGAGGTCCCCACACCCGATAGCTACCCCCATTAAGTATCGTGAACAGGCCCCCTTTGGCGCCCAGGATAGCCAGAGATCCAGCCACCACCCAGGCAAATGCCATGATGTCATGCTTCGTTTTGAGCAGTGCCAAGGCCACGAAAGTCATGAAATAGATCTTCATGACCTTGCTCCACTGCTGGTAGTCGTCCACGGGGTCGATCCCCATGAGCCAACTCACGGTAATCCAGACGACAAGAGCTGCCAGGATCCCCACTGGCGCGCCCCGGAAAGGAGACTGCCGTTCGTGGGTCGCCAGCAAACCGATTATCGTCGCCGCCACGGCCATCGCGGCGATTGGCATGTTTAGCGCAAAACCATAAGTATAACGGTGCGGGTTCATGAGGCTAACCCACGCCCACAGCATGACCCCGATCCATGGCCGCTTGAGCGCCATGAGAGCCATCACGATGACAATTGAAGTAACAAGAATGTCGCGCACGGTGCAACCTAATTATGTGATATCGACATAGCTGACGATGTAGCGAAACTTCCCAGATTTATCGCGCGAGATTTCCGCCACCCGTTCCACAAGCACGTCCACGCCTTCCCCAAGCCGTGCCTTGATGCCGGCCACGATGGTTGCGTCCACGTCCCGTCCGCAACCATCGCCGGGAACGATCTGGACGATAACCCGCCCTCGGGTCTCTTGTACGACCTTGAAGGCTGCAACCTCCGGAATGTCACGAATGGGATAAATCAGCGCCAATCCGTGCAGGATGGTGCCGTCGGCTGCGACGACGAAGTCGGTGCTTCTGCCCTGAATCTCCTCCAGTAAAGGCAGACTCCGGCCGCACGGGCAGGCTTGGTCCGACATCACTGCCACGTCGCCGGTGCGATAACGAATGAACGGGAAGTCGGCGGTGGCGAGATGTGTTGTCACCACCTCCCCGGCTTCGCCAGTTGGCAACACATTGCCATCCGGGTCGACGATTTCGACGATCAAGTCCTCGGCCGTAATGTGCATTCCCCCTTCCGGGCACTGGTGCGCAATGAATCCTGCATCCCGGCCTCCGTAGCCGTTAGCCACAGCGCAGCCAAAAACGCGGGCAAGGTCGTCGCGCTGGTGGTCGTACAGCCGCTCTGACGTCACGAAAGCCGCCTTGATCCCGAGATCGTTCATGACCTGGCCCCGCTTTTCCGCATGACGTGCAATCAGCGACAAGGATGAGGGATATCCGAAGAGCATCGCAGGACGGAAACGCCGGATGGTCTCCACAAAACCGTCTAGGTTGGCTTCGCTCATCTCGAACGCAGGGAGTAGCCGCGTACGCATCAGGCGGTCCCGAAGCTGTCGCATGCGGTCCTGAGAGGTCAGTTCGATAGGCGAACCCCAGACGACGATCTCCGGATCGCCGATATCCACGTTCCACCAACGGGTTGCCCGCCACTTCGCCGCGACATCATGGCTAACTCTCTCATTCCCAATGAAGAAGATCAGTGGCTCGCCGGAAGATCCTCCCGTGTTGAAACGGGCCAACCCGACGGCGGCTTCCGATTTCATGCGTTCGCCTTCGGCGCGAATGACGGCTTTGGTCAGAAACGGCAACCTCTGCAGATCCCGCGTGCTCGACACCTCTTCCGGGTGGAAACCGAGTTCCTCGAAGAGCGCCCGGAAGTAGGGCACATGCTCCCCCGCCCGCGTCAATAGTCGACGCAACCTGTCGATGCGCAACGCCTCTAACCGGTCAGGCGGCCACCACTGGGATTCGTCCATCGCGCGGCGAATTCTGACCGTGTTGTGCCCCTTTACATGCTCCTGAAGGGGAAACAACAGATTGGCAACAATTGAAGTGTAAAAGCTCATCTCACCCTTTTCGTCAACCGCTGAGGCTGAGCGATTGCCCGTTGATAGACATCTGCCCAGAGCGGCCAGACAGACGCCCAGGTGTAATTCCGCACCTCCTGCAACCCATTTTCGATGAGGCGCTTTGACAACTCGGAGTCCTCGATGAGACGTATGATGGCCTCGGCCATTGCTTCGGGCGAACGCGGCGGTACAAGCAATGCGGTTTGGCCATCGCGTACCATGTAGGGGACGCCGCCAACGTTGGTAGTCACCACCGGTACGCCACTCGCCAAGGCCTCAAGAACCGAGTTAGGCATATTGTCGACGAGACTCGGGTTGATCGCGATATCTACATTTCGGTAAAGCTCGGCCATGGTCGATGGTTTCAGCCGCCCTCCAAAGACAACCGAGGACGCCAATCCAAGATCATCGGCGAGTTGCCGGAGCGTTTTTCCTTCCGGACCTGAACCGGCAATCGTGAGCGTCGCCTCCGGGTAACAAGCACGAACTTTCGCAAAGGCACGAATGGCCGTTTCGTTATCGTAGATCTTCTCCAGATTCCTGGCCACCAGCAAGCGGCGCCGCGGCATTCTCATGGCATCTTCAGTTGCATCGTTGTTCCTGAAGCGTGAAACGTTGATGATGTTCGGCACGACGTCGGCGCCCATGCCAAAGTGTGCAAAAACGTCCCGTAGGAATCCGGATGGTACCGCGAGTATCGCGACACGATCCATCGTACACCTGATCAGCCGACTCGACCGCGTGAGGAACGCTTCGGCTTCCCCACCACGGTAATTCACAACAGCCGGGACAGCCCTGAAGCGGGCAATCCAGACCGCAGGCGCAGCATAGAGGTGCCATGACCACCCGGAATTTGCCATAATGTGCATAACATCAGAGTGGCCGGCAACCCGCCACAGGGTTACGAGGTAAGGGATCAATCTAAAGAGCGCACGAAGAACGGGGACGCGCCCGACCCACAGGGGCCGGTAAGGGGCGTTTACCTGAACTTGGCGCACTTGGACTCCCGCATGGGCAAGCAAGTCGGAAAGTTGTAGGGTCTGGTTCGCCATTCCCCCAAAAGGTGGCGGAAGAGGCCCCACCAGGCCAACACGAAGCACTGTCTCAGTCAGCCCGGCCCCGCTCACTTGAGCATCTGCCTAAAAGGTGCCACATAGTTTTCCACAGAGTGCCGCCAGCTGCGTTCGGTTTCGACGAATCTGCGCCCTGCCTCACATAAGCGGCACCAGTCCTCCCGCTTGCCAAGAAGCTGCAGAATGGTATTGGCGAGGGCCGTGGCATCCCCAGCCTTGAATAGCATTCCCGTCTTGCCATGCTCGACAAGTTCCCGATGCCCGCCGACATCGGAGGCAACGAAAATCCGCCCCTGGGCCATCGCCTCAAGGGGCTTGAGCGGCGTGACCAGTTCGGTGAGGCGCATTGAATGGCGGGGATAGGCCAGGACGTCAATGAGGTCATAGTAGCGCTGCACTTCGGCATGTGGAACGCGTCCGGCAAACACCACCTGGTCGGTCAATCCGAGCCGCCTGGCCTGCTCCTTGAGCGCCCGATCCTGAGGGCCGCCGCCGACGAGCAACACGCGAACCTCTGGGCGTTCCCGGAGAATCTGCGGCAGGGCTTCGAGCAGGAGATCGAGTCCTTCGTACGCATAGAACGAACCGATGAAGCCAACAATCACCGCACCGTGTAGGCCGAGCTTGGACTTGAGCGCATCGTCTGGCTCGCCGCCGACAGCGAAGGACTCAACATCGACGGCATTGGCGATGACTGTCACTTTCTCGGCGGGTACTCCCCGCGCCACGATGTCGTTGCGCAGGCCCTGGCAAATAGTGAAGACGTGGTCGGCGCGTTTCAGGGCATGAGTTTCCAGGCGTCGGGTGAGGCGATAGCGAATGCTGCCCTCGGTGGTGGTGCCATGATCCACCGCCGCGTCTTCCCAGAACGCCCGTACCTCATAAGCCACCGGCAGCCCCAGGCGCTTGCCGACGCGCAACGCCGGGATAGCGTTGAGCACCGGCGAGTGAGCGTGCAGGATGTCCGGCTTGACGATTTCGACCACTTCTGTCAAGCGTTTCTCGACTTGGCGCATGACGCCCACCTCTTCGATGCCGGGCAGACGCACGCCGGCCAGTGCGGGAGAGGCGGTGCGGTAGAAATGCCAGCCTTCCACGTCTTCCTCGGCCAACTGGCAGCCAACGTGCTTCGGTGTCGTGAGGTGAAAGGTCTGCCAGCCCAGCTTGCGCTGCTCGCGAAGAATCGAAAGCGTGCGAAACGTATAGCCACTATGTAGCGGAATCGAATGATCGAGTATATGCAGGACGCGCGTGCTCATCGCCGACCCTCCCTGCGGCACTTGGCAAACGGACGGGGCGCCTGGTCGAAACGGCCGGCCGTGAGCACCGTTGCGCCAAGCGGCCGAGATATAGAGTCAAGCACAGTCTTGTCTCCTGAAGGCCTGGAACAGCCGGGCACGCTGTGCTGTATTCCTGGTAGGTAGGCAAATTTCACGAGTCAAGATAGCGATCAATGGTGGAGAGATGGGCATCCCAGCTATAGCGGGCCAATACCCGTTCGCGTGCCGCCGCGCCGATTGATCGTGCGCGGTCCGATTCCCGAAGTATCGCCTCAAGCTGCGAAACGAACTGTGAAATAGTCCCTGCCGTCAGGAAGTCACGCTCGGGAACGGCATCGATCGCAGTCGAGCACTCCTGCGAAGCAATTACCGGCACGGCCATGGCCATTGCTTCAAGGATTTTGTTCTGCACGCCACGCGCCAGACGCAAGGGAGCAACGACGACCGCCGCGTGCCGCAGGTAGGGGCGCACGTCCGGGACTGTTCCGGTCACCACGACCTGGTTGCTGGCCAGGGCCTGCACCTCGGCGCTTGGACTGCGTCCGACGATATAGAAGCGCACGCCGGGCGAACTCTGCAGCAAGGGAGGAAGCACTTCCTTGGCGAACCAGGTTACGGCGTCGATGTTTGGCCAGTAGTCCATGGCCCCGGTAAACACCACGGGCACTTCTTGCGAAGCAAACGGCACGGGCAGTTCATGCTGAGGCGAAAAGTAATCGGCATCAACGCCATTACACATCGCTTCGACCGTGCCGGCACATTCTGGCGCAAGACCGCAAAACAGGTCGACCTCGGCCTGTGTGACAAAGAACGATCGCGCCGCCTGGACGGCCACGGAACGTTCAAAAGCCAGCAATCGCTTGCCCTCCCGCCGGTAGAGCCAGGACATCGGCCAGCGGTGTTGCGCTGCATACTGCGTCCATTTGAGCGAGTCGACGTCCACAAAATCGACCAGCTTGCGCTGTAGCACTCCCTCGACAAACATCGCCATCACCGACGAAAAGACGACCACCGCATCGATTCGCTGTTCTCGCAGCGTGCGATCAACCCACGCCTGCAAGCCGGCATTGCGGTAATAGGAAAGCGTCAGGGGCTGCTGCTTGAGCAAGCCGCCCAGGCTGAGGAGCTTGGCGATCCGCGGAGAGAGCCGCGCGGCGTGCATCTGCGCACACTGCTCGGCAACGACATCGACATACGCTTCGTCCTGCGGATCGTCAACAAAGGTGCCCAAGAACACTCGGTGCCTGGCTACCAGATGCTTGAGCAGATGATACGAGCGAACCTTGTCACCCTTGTTTGGCGGATAGGGGAGGCGGTGGACGAGATAGAGAATATTGCTCATCGCAATCCGTGCAGTTCTGTGGGCGCGGCTATCTTCTCCGCTGGCGCATCAAGCACATTGCGCAGGAAGGCCTCAAACATGAGAATCGTCCACAGCGGGGCACTATTGTCGCTCGCTCCCGACTGATGGGCGTCGACGAGATGCGTGAGATAATCCGTATTGAACCAGTCCGTTTCTGCCAGACGCCTACCAAGCACCGCCTGCCGAACACGTTCGCGCAAGGGGCCGCGGAACCAGCGGGCCAGCGGCACGGCAAAGCCCATTTTGGGACGATACAGGATATCTTGCGGCAGGCTGCCCTCCATCGCCTTCTTGAGCAGATACTTGCCCTCCTGGCCACGCACCTTTAATGATGCTGGCAGCTTCGCCATCCATTCCACCAGTTCGTGATCCATCAGAGGTTCGCGCACTTCCAGCGAGTGCGCCATGCTGGCGCGGTCCACCTTGGTGTTGATGTCGCCAACCAGGTAGGTCTTGAGATCGAGGTACTGGATCAGCGCCAGGGGATCGTCAGTGTTGGCCCGCTTGGCATGTGCGCGGAAGACCTCCTCTGCGCTGTAGCCGCTCAGTTCGCTGCGGAAACGATCGCTGAACAACTGCGAGCGCATCGGGCCGCGCAGGATCGACACGGAATGGAAATACGCCTCGACCGAGGTTCTGGCCAGGCCTTCAAAAGTCGTCTTGGCGCGAAACATGCGCGGCGCCCAGTCGGCTTTCGGGTAGATGCGTCCGAGCACGCCAAACAGCGGTCGCCGCACGCTCTGGGGCAGCGCCGAACGCAGGCGCTCTTCCATCAGATGCATGCGGTAGCGACGATAGCCGCCAAAAGTCTCGTCACCACCATCACCCGAAAGGGCCACGGTCACATGCTTGCGGGCCAATTGGCAGACCCGGTAGGTGGGGATCGCCGAGCTGTCGGCAAAGGGCTCGTCGTACAGCCGGGCCAGGGTGTCGATGAGATCGAAATCATCGCTGGCGACCAGCTCGCAGTGGTGGTTTGTGCGATAGCGATCGGCCACCTGCTGGGCAAAGGCAGCTTCATTGAAGGCCGGGTCGTCGAAAGCGATCGAGCACGTATTCACCGGCTCAGCCGACAAACCGGCCATCAGCGCTACCACGGCGCTCGAATCGACCCCGCCGGACAGGAAGGCGCCGAGCGGCACCTCCGAGATCATGCGCAGGCGAATCGACTCGCGTAGCTTGTCGTTGAGTTGCCTACAGGCCTCCTCGAAATCGACGGGCTGATCGAGGCTGAAGCGCACATCCCAATAGGCTCTCGGCTCGGCCAGCAGCTGCCCGCGACGGACGCTGAGCATGTGTGCCGGCGGCAGCTTCCTGGCCTGACGAAAGATCGTCCGTGGCTCAGCAACGTAGCCGAGAGCGAAGTATTCCTCGACCGCCAGGGGATCGATATCGCGCGCCAGCCCGCCGTGCGCCAGCAACGACTTGAGCTCGGAGCCAAAAAGAAAGCAGCCATCGGGCAACAAGGCGTAGTAGAGCGGTTTGACCGCCAGTCGGTCGCGCGCCAGAAACAGCGTTTCGCGGTTACGATCCCAGAGCGCGAAAGCGAACATGCCGCGAAAGCGCTGCACGCAGTCCTCGCCCCAGGCTTCCCACGCATGAACAATGACCTCGGTATCACTGCGCGTATGGAAAACGTGACCCAGCGCCTGCAGTTCGGGGATCAGTTGCTGATAGTTGTAGATTTCGCCATTGAACACCACGCAAACACTTTGATCCTCGTTGTAGAGCGGCTGCTGGCCGGTCGACAGGTCAATGATCGAGAGCCGGCGATGGCCCAGGCCGACACCAGGTTCAAGGTGCAAACCCCCTTCATCTGGGCCACGATGGTACTGCGACTCGTTCATTCGCGAGAGGACGCGGCGATCAATGTCACGCCGACCACGGGTATCGAATATTCCGGTTATTCCGCACATAGGCTTGCTTGAGTTTCCTTGTCGCGTTTTTTTCGGCCGTCGCCTAGGGGTGAATCAAGGCCTTGCGGCCGGCCCTGCGGACATTCGCGTTTAGCAGCTGATCGTAGAGACCCTGGTAGCGCCCGCTCATCGCGTGCAGGCTGAAGTGTTGCTCGGCTCTGGCCCGCCCCGCCACCCCGGCGGCACGCGCCTGCTGCGGATCGTTCGCGTAGCAAGCGATCTGCTGCGCCATCGCCACCGCATCGGACACCCCAACCAGTTCGCCCGAGCGGCCGGCTTCGATCAACTCGGCGTTGCCGCCGACCTCAGTCGCGATCACCGGCAGACCGCTGGCCATCGCTTCGAGGATGGTGTTCGAGATGCCTTCGGCCAGCGAGGGCAGTACGAAACAGTCCAGGCCACGCAGTATTTCGGGAATATCGTCACGCTGCCCCGGCAACCACGCCAAGCCGGCGACACCGGCCTCTGCAAGCATCGCCTGCGCCTGCGCGCGCAACGGACCATCACCGATCATCACCAGTCGCAGACGGCTGCGCAGCTCGGGAAACTCCGCCAGCACCCGGATGAAAGCCTGCGCCAATGTCGTCTGATCCTTGACCAACTGCATACGCCCCACACTACCGACCAGCCAGCAGTCCGCATCGGTAAACGGGCAGCCGGCAATCGCCTGGCGTGAGCTGAGCGGATGAAAACGCTGCACATCGACGCCGTTGTAAATCTGCGCGACACGGGTCGGCGACATACCGACCCGGCAAGTCAGATAGTCTTCAAGGTCACGCGACAGCGCTATGTAATGGCTCACGAACGGGCGATAGAAGCGGCGCAGCCATTGATCTTTCCTGTTCGAACCGTCGAGGTCACCGATATCACGGCCGTGCTCACCGTGGATACGCACCGGCACACCAGCCGCCCAGGCCGGGATGGCCACCTCCAGTGCGGCGAGGTTGCGAGTGTGCACAATGGCCGGGCGCAAACGGCGCAACAGTCGCCACAGGCGCCGGTAGATCCACAGCGCGTGACCGGGTGGCTTGCCCAGCGCAATGAAGCTGACGTCGTCATGAACAATACGGCGCTTGAAGTCGGTTATCTCGGTCAGTGAAATGACCGCGTGACGATAAGCCTCGCGCGGCATGTGGTTGATCAGATTGACCACGCCGTTCTCGAGACCACCAACATCAAAGCGAAAGACGACATGGACTACCAGCGGACGCTGGTCAGCAGCGACAATCATTGGCCCGTCATGGTCTGTCGTAGCGCGGCAGTGATAGCCGGTCCCGCGCTGCGCACGAAGTCCTCGAGTACGACCTCCCCGGTGCCATCGACATTCAGCGGCGTGTAGAGGACGATCACCGCCGAATCATCGCCATTCCCGGTCAGACGCGACAGCGCCAGGTAGGCTTTGGCGATGACCTCGCTGGCAGTCCAGCGCCCGTTGACCCAGTACCACTGCCAAACCAGCATCCGTAGCGGCGGCTCTCCGCGCAACACTACCGTGCGCACCTTGATTTCCTGTTCGTCAAACGGAATCGCGCGTGTTCCGCCAGCCACTTTCGCCCACAGCGAATCGTTGTTCCTGACCAGGACATTGGTCGAACTGACCAGCTTGTGATGGTCGTCCTGGTTGCGATAGTAGGCGAGGAAGACTCCCACAAGCTGCCCGTCCTTCTCGAAGCTGGCTTGGCTGCTCGCCGCGTAATTCTCGAAGCTTGGCTGCCAGCCGTACAAGCGAGAATCGCTCGCCTCCCAGCCAGCGATCGGTCCGACACGCGCCGTCTGACCGATCGGCGGTGCGCGATTGTCCTCGATCTGCAACTGCGTGAAACTCCAGAAGCCGCTCACGAGGACGGTGGCTACGGCCGCGACCAGGGAACGCGAAGTCGCCGCAAGCGCAGGCGCCCCGGTGAGCGCCATCGCCTGCGGCTGGTCCTCGGACTCATCCTCACGCCAGCGCGCACCGATCCAGAACATGACCAGGATGACGATACCGAAAAACAGCCAGCCGTAGATCAGATGGTCGACGCCGGCCGCCAACTTGTTGCCAGACAGATGGCCGATCATGACGATCATGTAGGCGCGCGCCCAGTTGGCGATGATCGGAACCAGGAAGGAAACGAGAACGAAAAGCAGCCGCCGCGTCAGTGAGCGATAGGTGAGGTATGCGAACAGTGTTCCGACGGTCACCGAAGCGATCAGGTAGCGAACGCCGCTACAGGCCTCGACCACTGACCAGCTGCCCGTTGGAATCACGAACCTCAGGCCTTCGGCATGCACCGGGATGCCGGAGAAACGTAAGCCAAGAATGGTGAAATGCGCGGTCCATTCCATCAGCTTGGGCATCGTGAAATCGCCGAATGGCACAGCAAAGAACAGAAACAACAGCGGAAAGGAAATGCGCCGTGCGACTCCCCAGCCGAGGACTGCGGGGACGGCCAGAATCAGCATTGCTATCAGGGCAAACTGGGAAAGCGCATTGACCGCTGCCACCTCGCCGAGCAGCCAGGCAAAGCCGACGCCGGCAAACAGGAGCACCGCCAGAAAGCTGTACCGGGGCGCCAGCACGGCCAGACTGGAACGAATCCGCCAGATCAGCCACAGTGTGATCGGCGGCACGATAAATCCATGCGCGTAGGTGTCCGAGCGCTCCCAGATAGCGGCCATCGTCAACGCCGTCTCGCGAAAGAGCAGCAGAATCAGCAGCAAGGTCAGAAGCAGGGTGGGGAGAGCGACACGCCAGCCCGGATCAGCGGCAAGCGAGGTCGGACGCAGTACGGCTTGGTTCATGGCGTGGCTTCCAACAGGCGGCAATACTCAAGAGTCATCGAAGGTATCAAGGTTGGCGAGTTCATGTTTTCATCGATTCAAGGCTGCTCGGGCCTGGCACAACTGCGGCCTCCGCGCTACGGCTAACGGTCATGACATGTTGGGATACCCCGGACCATGAAAGTCATGACCGTTTCCCCCTCTTCCCCGACCCTTCTCCCGCGCGGGGAGAAGGGAGATTCGTGAGTTGCTTGCGCGACTTTCACATTAACCCAGGTTGCGCACAATGAACGGACCAAGCCAGTTGGCGAGGCCAATCGGCAGCCGCCGCCAGGTCTTGATCAACAATTGGTACTTGGCGTTGGCAGGGTTGTTTTGCGGGATTGAATCACGGCTGTACAGGCAATACTCGTAGAACAGGGGTTGCGGCTCGAAGCCCCAGTTTTTCTTGAAGGAATACGAGCCGGTACCCTGCTTGCTGCGACCGTAGTCAAAGATCTTCAGGCC
>Ga0058864_1062393_pt1 | contig 23030 bp, 3 predicted proteins | sample TNRReaAnaerobRNA_FD_61087 | JGI IMG/M metagenome (GOLD analysis project Ga0058864, IMG submission 61087) | Wastewater treatment Type I Accumulibacter community from EBPR Bioreactor in Madison, WI, USA - TNR Reactor, Time B -10min-Anaerobic_... | ecosystem: Engineered > Bioreactor > EBPR >... | reverse complement strand
CTTCTTTTACATTTTTCCACTGATCTATTTTATGGGCAAATCAGCTAAAGTGGACAACTTAGCCGTAACGAAGAAAGTAACGTATAGTCTTTTTGCCCTTCATGTGTGCGAATCCCCTTAAAAAAATTACCCCCTACCGTAGGGAATGTGAAAAGAATGCCTAATTTTGTGTCCCCGAAATTGGGCTTAGCTAAGGCAGTGCCTTACCATCAAGTTTCACTTTAATTCACTTAGTAACGATATGCCGTGCGGTAAAAAACGGAAACGTCATAAGATGTCCACTCACAAACGTAAGAAACGTCTTCGTAAAAATCGTCATAAGAAGAAGAACAGATAGGACGGTGGGGAATTTCCCCGCTCTCCTCTTTTTTCGACGTTCACTTAATTCGGAGAATCAGGTAGCTTGGCGAATGAACTGATAGTCAGCCATACGGACGAGGAATTGCAGATCGCCATCTTGGAAGACCGTAAGCTGGTTGAATTTCACCGCGAAAAGAGAAACAACCTCTTTTCCGTAGGCGATATTTTTTTGGGTAAAGTGAAGCAAATTAAACCCGCGCTCAATGCCGGATTTGTGGACATCGGTTACCCCCGTGATGCCTTCCTGCACTATACCGATTTGGGACCCCAATTTAATACCCAAAGTCGCTATCTGAAGTCTATACTGGCTTCGCGGTCGAATATTACTCCCCTCAGCAAAATTCAACAGCAGGGGGAAATAGACCGATTCGGTAAGGTTTCCGACCTCCTGAAACTGGGGCAAATTGTCTTGGTGCAGATCACCAAAGAAGCCATCTCCACCAAAGGTCCTCGGCTTCAAAGCCAAATCTCCATCGCCGGTGAATACCTCATCTTGATGCCTTTTGGGAATGACGTATCCGTCTCCCGCAAGTTCAAAAGTCAAGATGAACGCTATCGCATCAAGCAAATGGTGGAGAGCATCCGCCCGAATAACGTCGGCTTGATCGTGCGGACAGCGGCGGAAAATGAAGACCTCCACCGCATCCAAGAAGATTTACACCAACTGCTCGAAAAGTGGGATCGCATGGTGATGGAAATTGCCGAAGCCCGCGCCCCCAAAAAGGTGATGTCCGAAATTGACCGGACGGCTTCCATCCTCCGCGATATGCTCAGCATCGGTTTTGATGCCATTTATACGGATGATGAGGGGATTCATGCCGAATTGGACGATTACCTCTCCCGCCACCAACCCGAAAACCGCCGTAACCTGACCTACAAAAAGTTCAAAAGCGGACTCTTTGAATACTTCGGTATCGAACGGCAAATCAAAGGTGCTTTCGGCAAAAATGTAGGCTTAAATAACGGGAGCTATCTGGTCATCGAACATACAGAAGCCCTCCACGTCATTGACGTTAACAGTGGTAGTCAGCGCGTTACCGAAGATACGCCCGAGGAAAATACCTTCCGCATCAACCTCGAAGCCGCTGATGAAGTTGCCCGTCAACTCCGCCTGCGGGATATGGGGGGAATCATCGTGGTGGACTTTATAGATCAACGTTCTGCCGATAACCGACGCGATATTTATGAACGGATGAAAGAAGCCATGAGCCGAGACCGTGCCAAGCATACCGTCCTGCCCATGAGTCGCTTCGGATTGATTCAGATTACCCGCCAGCGCGTCCGTCCCGAAGTCAACATCATTACCGATGAAGAATGCCCCACGTGTAACGGAACAGGCAAAATACAGCCGACAATCCTGTTGGAAGACATTATCCAGCGGAATGTGGAGTACCTGCTCCGGCGCGGGCAGATCAAGAAATTAAAGCTGATGGTTAACCCCTTCGTCTCAGCGTATTTAACGCAGGGATTTCCGTCCATTCGTGCTAAATGGTTTTTACAGCACCGCAAATGGATATCGATCGTCAGCAGTACGTCGCTCCCATTTATGACCGTGCGTTACTTTGACGAAAACGACGAAGAAATAAGATTAGATTAATTCTTAATTTTATTTTATCCGAAGTGAGGCTCGGCTGATTCTATCTCAAATTCCTTGATTATCAGGCTTTTCCCCCTTATCAGGTGGGAAACCGAACCGCGTAGAGACAAGGCATGCCTTGTCTCTACTACCGGACGCAAAGCTAAAAAAACACGCGAAAAATCTTCCCCTTAGCGAAGGAGGATTTAGGAGGGGTTAAAAGCGTTGATTATCAAGGGATTTGATCCAGAATCAGCCAAACCTCACGTGAATGACGTTTTGTTACTTCTCATTCGTAATTAACATAGTGTATCCGTCATTCTTCCTTCGTAATTCGTAATTAAATTGCGGTGTCGGTTTAGATTTTTAGTAATTTTACCCCCGATGCCTGTAATTCGTCAGGATTGTGGGTAATCGCGTATTTTTATTAGCTCATAAACGAGAATTTAGCGTAAAAGCATATGAGATTTCTTTCCCTACGCCGAACCAAGTTTGCTCTTTGGTTGGTCTTTATGCTGATGCTGGGACAGGGCAACCTATCCGCCCAGACCGGCATCCGAACCGTTGGTGGTGAAGACAACGACTCCTACAACCATGCGGTTTCTTTCGACGACGGTAGCTATACCATCCTCGGGACGACCTACATCCCCAACCTTCAAACCCAAGACGTTTCGCTCACCCATTACAATGCCGAAGGGCAACTCCAATGGGTACGCACCTACGGGCAGGGGAAAGATGCCGAAACAGGCGTAGTCCTGCTCAAAAATGCTTTCGGAGGGTACATCCTCATCGCCAACAGCCAAGATACGACAACGAAGGTAACTTCCGCCCAAGTCATCGTTACCGACGCGAACGGTCTCCCCTTCCGCGAAGCCCTCATCGGTAACGGAACGGAAGGAATGACCGTAGCCTCCGCGACCAATACGCTGGACGGTGGGGTGGTGGTCGCCGCTAACTCCGGTATCTTTATCCACTTATTTAAGATTAATGCTATCGGTGCGCTGGAGTGGTCTAAAGAATTTTCTGCTTTTGACGCGGAAAGTGCAACCGCTACTTGTGTCGTTACCACAACCGATAACTCCATTTTAGTTGGTGGGTATGAATTAGTTTCGGACAAAAGATACGGCATTGTTATCAAAACCGACAATAGCGGTAATCCGGCTGATAATCGCTACTTTTACGATGCAGTGTTAGGTGGTATCTCTAACATTAAGCCTGTATCTGATGGCTTCTGGATGGTCTGTGGCGCAGATAACAATACGATCTTAAAAACAGATGCTGACATGAAGCCCAGCTGGGGCAAACGCTATAATGGATTTGTAGGCATTAAATCCATAGATAATTTAGGCAATCAATTTTACCTTTGGGGTGCAAACCAGCCCCTCTTACTCCGCACCAATGAATTGGGAGAAGGTTCAGGTACGCAAGTATTTGAATTCACCGGAACGATGTCCCATACTTTGCGTGGCGGTGAAGGTTTTATTTATATCGGTAAAACAGAAGGTATCTGTAATTCTGATGATGGATTAATGATCCAAACCGATTTATCAGGAGGCGTACCCTGTCTTTCTCAAAGTATTGATCCGATAGGTTTCGAGCCATTTGATATTGATCTTCAATTAGTAGGACTTACTTTAAATAATTCCACCCTCACCGTAACCGAGCAAGCCTCCCTTCATTTACCGACCGTTCACACGGAGCGTAATTTATGCGAAACGTGCGACGGTTCTCCGAAAGTGAAAGTCAACGTACTGTCCTCCGCTACCAAATGTGCGGGTTCGGCAGACGGTACGCTCCAAATCTCTACTTTGGCGTGTAACGTTGTCAGTCAATACAGCATCAACGGCGAACCCTACCGCAACTATGAAGCCCTCCGCACGGGATTGCCCGTCGGAAACCACGTCCTTCGTTGGAAGTACACCGATAACTGTGAGGATTCTTTGCGCTTCAATATCGTTAGTCCGTTACCGTTAAGCTATACGTTGAATACAACGGATGCTTCCCAAGGTAATAATGACGGGATGATCCTCGTAGCAGATGTAGCGGGCGGTACTGCTCCTTATCAATATTCGTTAGATAGTTTGAATTTCTCCAATACGCCCGCTTTCATGAATTTGGCTCCGGGTACGTATTGTGTGTGGGTGCGCGACCTCAACGATTGCATCTTAAAAAAATGCGTGGAAGTAAAACAGCAGGGGCAATGTACCCTCCAACTGCAAACGATTACACAAGACATTACTTGTCCGGGTACGGGGCAGAAAGGCTCGATGTTCATCATGGTGATGAACGGGCAAGACCCCTATTCGTACAAAGTCAACGGTGTAGATTACCCTACTGCTAACATCAGCAACTTAGATGCCAACCAATACTTTATCGAAGTAAGGGATGCAAACGGTTGTATCGGTCGTGATACCGTTGCCATCGTGGAAATCGGTGAAGCCATCGTCATCGCAACCTTGAATGCCAACCTACCCGACTGCGGTCAATCCAACGGTAGCATCGAAGTAGGGGCTTCAGGCGGTACGGCACCTTTAACGTATAGCATAGGACCCGGCACGGAAAACGAAACAGGGCTTTTCCCTGATTTACCGTCGGCAAGCTATGTCGTAACCGTTACGGATGTGAATGGCTGTTCCATTCAAGAAAAAGTGGAACTCTTCGCTACGGGCGAACATACCCTTAACATCGAAAAGACGGACTTAACCTGCAACGGTAACAAATCGGGAACAATCACCGTAACGCCGTCGGGTGGTAATGCACCGTTCAAATATCAGCTTTTAGACGTAACGGGTGTGCAAACGGATAGCGTCTTTACCGATTTAGCAGCAGGACTTTATACCATCGTCTGTTATGATGTCAATAACTGTTCGGTACTTCAGCAAGTAACGATTACAGAACCCGACCCCATCGAAACGCAAGCTGTGGTTACGCCTCCACGCTGTCCCGCAGACAATAACGGTCGGGTACGGATCGTATCATCGGTAGGCGGGCAAGCTCCCTTTGAATATTCGGTCAACGGTCAACCGTTCTCTACCCAAACCACCTATACCAATTTACCGGCTTCGGATAGTATAACGATTGTCACGCGCGATGCCAATGGCTGTACTTCTCGTCAGCGTTTACTGTTTAACGGTGCCAATATCTTAAAGATTGATACGGTATTAGTGGTGGATGCTTCCTGTACGACGGATGACGGTCAGATCGCTATCGTGGCTTCGGGTTCATCGGGCTATGAATACTCCATCAACGGTGCGGGTGGTCCTTGGTCGGCTACCGCAGTCTTTCCTGCATTGGGACCCGGCTCGTATCCGGTAGCCGTCCGTGATGAGAACGGTTGTATTGTAACCCGCGACGTGGAAATCAAACGCACGGGCGGTTTCTCCTTAAATGTAACGATATTGGTTGCTCCTTGTGCCGGTCAATGTAACGGAGTCATCCGCGCCACCGTCAGCCCCGAAGCACAACAGCCCGTTACTTACTTATTAAACACGCTGAATCCCAACCAAACGGGTACGTACACGGGCTTATGTTCCGGTGAATATGTATTGAGTGCTACGGATAACTCGGGTTGCCGTATCTCCCAAGTGGTAACACTGACCGCCGCGCCGAAGATCACCTTCGACGTAACACAAACGCCTCCCAATCCACCCGGCTCTAACACGGGGATTATTCAGTTCCGTAACGTAACGGGTGGTACGCCTCCTTATACGTATCGGATACGCGGGGCGCAAAACAGTTCTTCGCCCAATCCTACGTTTAATAACTTACCCTGCGGGGACTATCAAGTGTTGGTAACGGATGCCTCCAACTGCGTTTCCGATACCACGCGCTTTAACTTCCCCTGCCAAGGCGGTGATTTCCAAGTCATCACAAATTCCACTCCGCCTACCTGTTTCGGTAAAAGGGATGGCTCGATTGCCGTAACGATTACCAACGGTACTGCGCCTTTCCGTTATTCGCTCAACGGCGGTGCGGATCGTATCCAAAATAATACGTCCTTTACGATTGCTGATTTGGCTTGCGGGGATTATGCGATTAATGTTCGCGATAATGCCGGCAACTCTAAATTAGTTAATGTGAATGTACTTTGTCCTGCTCAATTAGCTTTTGATCTGAGGATTAGCAACCCCACCTGCGCCACTTCCAATGACGGTAGTATCATCTTCCGCAACCCATTCGGAGGCGGTTCGGGCATGTATGAGTATTCAAAAGATCAACTGAACTGGGACGCTACGGGTACATTCAATACCCTCACCGCCGGAAGCTATACCGTTTGTATGCGGGATATGATGAATCCTACCTGCTTCATTTGCAAAACGGTAGAATTGACCGCACCCGCAGGCTTAACCATTACGAATATTGACGTTACCATGCCCGACTGTGATTCCACCAACGGGGTGATCGCTGTCGTAGCGGAAGGTAATAACTTAGAGTTCGCCCTCTTACCGGGTGTTTATCAGGGTAGTAATGTATTTGCAGGACTTCCTGCGGGTTTATATGTCGTTTCCGTTCGCCAAATCGGTACGGAATGTACGGCACAAGAGAATATCTTACTCTTCAGCAAAACGAACCTCGATCTTACTTCGGAAGTGGTTGCACCTTCCTGCAATGCAGGTAACGACGCTACGGTTACCGTCATGGCGGCGGGCGGTCTCGAACCCTACGAATACTCCGACAACGGTTTAACCTACAACAGCAATAACAACTTCCCGAACTTAGCTCCGGGCAGATACGTCTTTTATGTGAAGGACGGTTCGGGCTGTTCCGATACGATCAACGTTATCGTCGGCGGGGCAAACGCGCCTTCCATCTCGGCGGAAAGCACCCAACCCGCTTGCGCTTCCTCGGCGGACGGTACGGTTACGCTTACGGCTACGGGTGGAACAGCTCCCTATACGTATAGTAAAGACGATAACGTTTACCAACAAAGTAACATCTTCGGTGCGTTACCGGCGGGAAGCTATACCTTCTATGTAAAAGACAACAGCGGTTGTAAAGGACAGCTGACGGTAGAATTAACGGCACTCGGCGGCGTGAAAATTGACAGCTTAACGATAACTGACGCTACCTGTGCGGGTAATAACGGTTCGGTAACCGTTCACGCAAGTAACGGTTCGGGTAACTATCGTTATTTCTTGGGCATCACCGCGCAGGATAACGACAGCACCTTCCGCAACCTGATCCCGAGAGTCGACTACCGCGTCTCGATCCTTGACTTAACAAACGGCTGTTTCGATACCCGTGATTTCGTGCTTGGCACACGCCCCGATTTAGATATTACCTTCCAAGTATTCCCGCCTTCCTGCTTCAAGCCGGAATGTGGCGGTTTCCGCGTGATTGCTAACGGTGGTTTTGCACCTTATACTTACTCGACGGATGGTTTAACCTTTGGCAATACAGCTGATTATACTTGTGTACCGCCGGGCAAAACCTACTTGGTTTACGTGCGGGATATCTTCGGTTGTATGGATACGGCTTCGGTCTTTGTGCCTGCCTTAACGCCCGTTACTTTTGAATATGAAATCACTTCCTTACCGGGTTGTGGTAATCCGACGGGTGGTACGGTTCAAGTTACGGCTTCCGGCGGATCGGGTAACTATTTCTATGAACTCATCTCCTATCCGACTGACTTAGACGGTAAGATCGAAGGCGTGCGCGCAGGAACGTACCAACTCTTCGTTCGTGATTTCAACAACTGTTCTTCCGATACGGTAGAAGTGAACGTTCGTGGGTTGGATTCCGTGCGGGTGGATACCATCGAGGTGGTGCATCCCAACTGCCGTGAAACCAATGGTTTCATCAACATCAACATCGAACCCAACTCGGGGACAGGCATCGAATATTCCATCAACGGCATAGACTGGCAACCTGCCAACTCCTTCGGTGGTTTAGGTGAAGGTACGTACAACGTCCAAATTCGCAACAGCGATAGCTGTATCACGACCCAAACCGTTGAACTCAAAGCAGTTGGTAACTACGTTACGGACATCGTGATTTCCAACGCCAAATGTGCCGGTAGTGCCGACGGTGAACTTTTCATCGTGGGGGTAACAGGTGGTATTGCGCCCTATCGTTACGCTTTGAATGACGGTGAACTCCAAGATACTAATGTATTCAAAGGGTTAGCGGCTGGAAAATACATCCTTCACGTGGTTGATTCTACGGGATGCCCGTACAGCCAATCGGTTGAGGTATTTGAACCCACCGATATTGTCGTTCAAACGCAGAAAGTATTGCCCACTTGTTGGGGCAGACCGACGGGACAAATTACCGTGAGTGCTACGGGAGGTACGCCACCGTATCGCTACTCGTTAAATGACGTGGATTATCAAGACGAAGCTACCTTCGATAACTTAGTGGCGAAAGAATACATGGTGTACGTAACGGATGCCAACGGATGCCAAACGATCTACTTGGATACGCTGGGCGTGGAAGGCAACAAGCCTCCGATCACCGTTTCGGAAGTCATCATCTCGCCGCCCCGCTGTGAAGGTGTGGCAAACGGTCGCGCCAGAGTCGTGGTCGAAGGTGGTGTAGCTCCGATCCTTTATCGCCTCAACGGTTCGGGTGATTTCCAACTGAACCCTACGTTCCTCAACTTAGCTTCGGGTAACTATTTCGTAGAAATTTTGGATGCCGACAGTTGCGGATTGAAAGATACCGTCCGCTTTACGGTGGGTAATCGCTTTGCCGACTTGATTAAGGACATCATCGTGAACCGCCCCAACTGTAACAACACCGTGAAGGCTTCGATTCGCGTTATCGCTGATAACTCCTTCGATCAAGCAACGTATTCGTTGGACGGTATTGAATTCCAATCTTCTAACGTATTTGAAAACGTAGATAACGGTACGTACATCGTTTACGTCCGCTATGCCAATGGCTGTACCGCTTCTCGTGAAGTAACGGTTGCCCCGAACTCGGACGTAACGATTGAAGAAATTAAGACTGAAGCTCCGAAGTGTAAAAACGGCAAAGAAGGTCGCATCCACATCAAGGCTAAGTCGGATGACAATAATTTAACGTATTCGATTGACGGCGTTACCTTCCAACATGCACCTGAATTCAAAGTGCCGGCGGGAACGTACACTGTAACCGTTCGCAGTAAATCGGGCTGTTTGGCTACCCGTGAAGTAACGATTACCGAACCAACGGGCTTAACGGTTTCCGAACCTTTGGTATCGCAACCTTCTTGTAACGACGCTTTCGACGGAACGATTCGCGTGAATGCCGTGGGCGGAACTGCCCCCATTCGCTACGCTTTGGATGGTAACAAACCCAATGAAACGGGAGCGTTTACCGAATTGGGACAAGGCATCTACGTCATCACCGCTATTGATGCCAACGGCTGTATGGCTTCCATCCAAGTGAAGTTGACTCCGCCGGCAGGACCTGCCTTTGCCGTAACGAAAACCGATGCTTCGGGACCCGACAAAACGGATGGTATCATCGCCATCAAAGTAACGGACGGTGTACCGCCTTATCGTTACTCGGTGGATGCGGGCAGTGGTTTCTTTGGCGACCAAAATGTGTTTAACAACTTGGCGGTAGGATTCTACACCGTCATCGTGGAAGATGCTAAAGGTTGTCGCAGTCAGAAAGTAGTTCAGATCGGCATCCGTCAGGCGGACGTTTGCTCCGTACCGGATCAGATCACCGTTCGGGACGTTACCCTCAATTCCGCTTTAATTACGTGGCAACCGGTTACGGGCGCAGTGCGTTACGAAGTGCGTTATCGCGTTCGGGTGAACCCGGGTGATAAGCAATTAGAGTGGAAACTGATGAATAGTAACGTTACGACGGCTACCTTAACGGGCTTACGCACCAACTTTATTTATGAAGTACAGGTGAGAACCGTATGCGGTAGCAGTGCATCTCCGTTCTCGGCTTCGGTAGCATTGAATACGTCGGCGGGCTGTGATATTCCGCAGATTACGGAGCTGACAGCGCGCCCCAATTCGATCATCGTAACGTGGGCTTCGATTCCGTTAGCGAATACTTATACAGTTTCATATCGCCGTTCGGGTGGTGCAGGCTGGCAAGATATTACGGTTACGGCACCGACAACCTCGATTGAAATCTTAGATTTATCACGCCAAACGCGCTATGCCATCCGTATCCGTGCGAATTGCGGTACGGTGCAGTCGCCGTGGTCGTTTACGTACACGATGGCTACCCAGCCCCGCGAAGGTATGAATGACGTAGCCGAAAACCTCAACGTTTACCCCAACCCGACGCGAGGCGAATTCAGCGTTCAGTTCTCGACGGAGGAAATGACGAACGTTCGTTTGGAATTGGTAGATGTATCGGGTCGCGTGCTGATGGACAGCCGTCATCAAGCGGTGCCGGGAAGCAACAATATCCCTGTGATGCTGAACGATGTTTCGGCGGGTGTATATATGCTCCGCTGTACGGTCGGTGAGGAAGTACGGGTATTGCGCCTGATGGTAGAATAAATTTAACAATAAGATAATGCCTTCCCCCTGATCTTACGGTCAGGGGGATTTTTTTTGCCTCTGAAAATGAGCCGTTGACCACCCCGCAATGACCATTCAGCGAAATTATTAACCGCTTTGTTTGCATTGCTTGACTTTGTGTATTAAATTTGCGGTTACGCATTCTTTAACCTGTGCGTATTATTTTCTAATCATTAATTCGTAACCAAATGAGTATGAATCTACTTTACAAAGCATTGTTAGTACCCTTGGTACTACTAATGAGCTTTGGTGTGGGAAAGGTTTGGGGACAAGTTTGTAACCCGCCTTACAACGTTACGCTTACCGCATCACCGGCAAGTCCGCAGTGTACGCCGCCGACTTCACCGGTAACGTTGACCGTAGGGGGCTATAATCCCAGTTGTACCCAGTACACCCAAAGCGTGATAACCCGTGCCTTCCGACCATTACCGGTAAACATTGGACCGAATGGTGATGATGTGGTGATGGGTCCGATCAATATCGGCTTTACCTTCCGGTATTATTGTGTGGACTATACCCAATTTTTCATCAGTACCAATGGTTTCATCTCTTTAGGGGCAGTAAACCCGGGAAGTGGCTGCTGTGCCGGACAATTAATTCCCAATGCGGCTGCGCCCAACACCGTGATTTCCGGTGGTTGGGAAGACTTAGTTACCTGCGTAGCTACCCGCTACGAAATGCAGGGCGTTGCCCCTAACCGTGTATTGGTGGTGGAATGGCCCCAGTTCCGTTACTTTGGTTGCGGTACTTGCGGTTATCGTTTCCAGATCATGCTCTATGAAGGGTCTAACAAAATAGAAATTCATAGTGATATACCGAACATTGATGCCTGTAATCAATTCTCTACCCAAGGCGTAGAAGATGCTACCGGAGCGAATGCTACTGCTACTCCGGGACGTAACCAAACAGGTTGGGCAGCGACCGATGCGCGCTGTTTTCAACCGCAAGGTAACGCCCGTTTAGTTATACGGAATACGACCAACGGCTTCGTAGCCAATGATGTAACGAACGCTACCGACCCGGCACCTCCGACGGGTAACAGTACCTATGATCTTTTAGCGATTGATCCCTGTGCCAACTGTACCACGACGGTCTCCGTTCCGTATACAGTAACTCCGCGTCCGACGGTAACGATTGCCCCTAACCCTGTGAGTAGGTGTTCAACCGACCCACCGACACAGTTAACGGCTTCCGGGGCTACGACTTATAGTTGGTTACCCGTAGCAGGATTAAGTAACCCCGCCATCGCTAATCCAACGGCTAACCCTGTTGCAACCACAACCTATACTGTAACGGGTACGACCAACGGCTGTACTAACTCGGCTTCTGTAGTCGTTACCGTTAACCCGGGCGCAACGATTACCGCCAACCCGACTTCCGTAACCCGCTGTACTTCCGACCCGCCCAGCCAGTTAACGGCATCGGGAGGGAATACCTATGCTTGGTTACCGGTAGCAGGATTAAGTAATCCTGCCATTGCCAACCCAACGGCGAACCCCGCAACCACTACGATTTATACCGTAACGGGTACAAACGCCAACGGCTGTACCGGCACGGCTACCGTAACGGTAACGGTGAACCCGACCCCCAACGTAACCGTTAACCCGACGAACGTAACGCGCTGCTTGAATGACGCTCCCACGCAATTAACGGCGGCGGGCGCGGTAGCCTACTCTTGGGCACCCGCAGCAGGCTTGAGTAATGCCACTATCGCTAACCCGACGGCAACGCCCGCAGCAACGACGATCTATACCGTAACAGGTACGGACGTTAGTGGCTGTCAAGCTACAGCTACTGTAACGGTAACGGTTAACAACAACCCGACGGTTACGATCAACCCCATAGCGGCTTCCAAATGTTTAGCTGATCCTGCCATCGCATTAACAGCGGCAGGTGCGACCAACTATTTATGGACACCGGCAACGGGATTAAGTGCAACGAACATTCCGAACCCGACGGCAAGCCCGACCATTACCACCACTTATACGGTAACGGGTACGGATGCTAACGGCTGTACGGGAACTGCTTCCACGATCATCACCGTATTCCCGACTCCGCCGGTACCGACGGTTTTAACGAATACGAACCCCGTTTGTCCAGACCAACGTGGTGCTATCTATTCGGTCATCAGTACACCGGGTAGTACGTACGCATGGACTGTTCCGGCACAGGCAACGCTGATGACAGGACAAGGTTCAGACCAAATCACCGTAGACTGGACGGCGGGTGGTGTCCCAACTCCGGCCGGTTCTTATACCATTTCGGTTACACAAACTTCTGTGAATGGTTGTGTAAGTGCGCCCTTAAATATTAGTGTAACGGTTCAAAATCCGCCTCCTGCACAACCGCTGAACCCGACGGGAACAACGCCCGTTTGTATCAGAGGTACGGGTACATATTCCGTAACGAATGATCCTACGGCAACGAACTACATCTGGTCCGGCATTCCTAACGGTGCATTTATCTCCAGCGGTTTTGGCACCAGCCAAATCACGATCAACTGGGGTATCGCTCCCGTAGGTACGTATCAAATTCAAGTGATTGCGGCGAATAACTGTGGTCAAAGTCCGGCTAACTTCATCACGGTAGACGTGATTGACGTTCGCCCGCAGCCGAGTGTGATTACGCCTCCGCCGACCCTTTGTTTAACGCAAACGGCTACTTATTCGGTTGTGAATGATCCCTTAGCTACGGATTATACGTGGACGAATACTTGCGGTTGGGCAAACAACGGTAGTACGACCAATACGATTGACTACACACCGAGTACCAATGGTCCTTGTGTGATTACGGTCGTAGCGAATAACCAATGCGGTAGCAGTTTACCGAGAAGCATCACGGTATTCCCGAGCGATGTTCCGGCACGCCCGTTACCGATTTCCGGTATCATCACCGTTTGTCCGAACCAAGTGGAAAGCTACACTGTTCCGGCTGTTAACGGCGTAACCTATACTTGGAGCGCATTACCTGCCGGTGCGAATTACGTTTCCGGTCAAGGTACAAATACAGTACGTATTAACTGGGGTACGGCTACTCCGCAAACCTATTCGTTAACGGTTACGCCGTCCAACGTTTGTGGTAACGGAACGGTACAATCCTTAGATGTAACGATCTTAGGCGCACCTGCTACGCCGGATGCGATCTTAGGACCGACTCCGCTTTGTCAGGGACAAGCCGGTACGTATTCAATTCAAACGCCTGTTCAAGGGGTAACGTATCAATGGTCGGTTGTTCCGGCAGGTCCTACGGTATCTCCCAGCGGAAGTTCGGCTTCAGTCGTATTCCCGACTGCCGGTACGTTTACCATTTCGGTCATCGCTACCAACCAATGCGGTTCCAGCTTGGAGCAAATTATGGTAGTTAACATCTCCGCACCGACGACGATTGTTACCACCCCGCTGGTTACTTCCTGTACCCCGACCACAACCTTAACGGCTACCCCTTTAGGTGGAACGTGGGCTTGTGTATCCTGTACCGGTGGTGCTACGATTGATAACGTAGGTAACGTTTCCGGTATGAGTAACCCGGGCGGTACGTATGTATTCTCTTACAGTGTTAACGGTTTCCCCTGCTCGAACCAACAAGCCTTCGTAACGGTTAGATACGATGCCGCTGTTGGCGGAACGGTATCTTCCTCGCAAACGATTTGTAGTGGTGGTACGGGTAGCGTTTCTTTATCGGGTCAAAGCGGAAGCATTGTTCGTTGGGAACGCTCGACGGATTGTTTGGCTTATTCTCCGATCAATAACACTTCCAATACTTTAACGTTTATTAATTTAACCCAGACGACTTGTTTCCGTGCCGTAGTACAGCGTGGTAACTGTCCCCCGGTTAATTCTTCTAATGTACAGATCACGGTCATTCAGCGCGTAACGCCGACAGCGACTCCGGCAACTCAAACGGTTTGCGGAGCTACGGCTACGGTTACGGGTAACTTACCGCCGTCCACAACGGGTACTTGGTCATTTATCTCGGGTCCGCAGGTGGCAAGCATTGCTACCGTGGGTGTAAACGGTAACATCACAGGAATGACCGTTCCGGGAACGTATATCTTCCGTTGGACGCTGAATAATCCGCCTTGTCCGGCTGTAACGGCTGACGTAACGGTAACCCGCGCGCCGGCATTAACCGTTCCGAACGCAGGTAACGATCAAACGATCTGCTCCGACAGAACGACTTTAGTGGGTAACGTTCCGGTGAACGGTACGGCTTCTTGGTCGTATGTATCGGGTTCTCCCGTTCCGGTGATTACCAATATCGGTCAAAATATTGCAACAGTTAGCGGTATGGGCGTAGGCTTCTATGTCTTCCGCTATACGATCACCAGCCCGAACTGCGGTTCGTTAACGGACGATGTAACGGTAACCCGTGAACCCGCTCCTACGACTGCCAACGCCGGTTTGGATCAAACTACGTGTGATAACTTCGCTACCGTTCAGGGTAACATCCCGCCCATCACGGGTATCGGTACGTGGTCATTTGTAACGGGTCCGACACCCGCGGCGATCACGCAAGCAGGTAACATTGGTAACATCACGGGATTAACTACCCCGGGTCAATACTGTTTCCGTTACACGATTGCAAACAGTCCTTGTCCGCCCTCTACCGATGATGTATGTATTACGGTTACGCCTCAGCCTTCGCCGGCACAGGTAGCCGTTACTACATATAATATATGTGATCAAACGTCGGCAACGGTTCGCGCGATCCGTCCGCAAATCGGTACGGGTACGTGGAGTTTCGTTTCCGGTCCGGGTGGTGTAACGCCTACAGTTGTTACCCAAGGCACGGATGGTTTAATCACTGGTTTAACGGCTGTGGGTTCGTATGTCTTCCGTTGGACGGTAGGCGGTACGGGCTGTACGGGTACGACTTCCGTAGATGTGACGGTTAACCGTGAAGCATCTATTACGGAAAACATCTCTGCCGGTCCGAACCAAACGTTATGTAACGCAACGACGACGACACTTACTTCGCCGACTCCGATTCCGCCTCGCTCGGTGGGTCAATGGGTGTATGTATCGGGTCCGTCGCCGAACGTAACGGTAACGACGACCAATACAACGGGTAACGTTATCAATATGGACATGCCGGGTATTTATGTGTTTGAATGGCGCGTGCGTCGTCAAACGGGTAGCTGTCCTGCCGTGTCCGCTTCCATCATCGTGGAAATCAAACCGAATCCGACGACGGCTGCTGCCGGTGCTGACCAAACGATCTGTGGTACTTCCGCTACTTTAGTGGGTAATATTCCGCAAGTAGGTACAGGTGCTTGGTCGCAAGTTTCGGGTCCCGCTTCCACTATTGTTGCGAACAATAACATTGCTCAAATCAGTGGCTTAAATCAAAATGCTACGTATTGCTATCGTTGGACGATTGCCAATGCGCCCTGTACGCCTTCTACCGATGACGTTTGTATTAACGTTTCCAACAATCCTATCGGCGGTACAGTAACGGGCGACGCTACGGTTTGTACAGGTACGAACTCGACGCTCTTAACGTTAGTAGGGCATTCGGGTACGATCATTCGTTGGGAATTTTCTACCAATAACTTTGGGACGTTTACCCCGATTGCTACGACGGCAACGACTTTCACGGCAACCAACTTAACCACGACGACTTCTTACCGTGCTGTTTTAAAGAACGGTACGTGTCCCGAAGTGGTTTCCGGCTTTGCTACCGTTACGGTAAGTCAATTACCAACCGTAGCCAACGCGGGTGCGGACAGAAACTTCTGTGGAAGTATCACCACGACTACTTTAGCAGGAAATACGCCTCAGTTCGGTACGCCGTCATGGTCGCAAGTTTCGGGTCCAATGAACCCGTCCTTAACGATGAACGGTGTGAACTTAACCATCAGTGGTGCAACCTTACCGGGTACGTATTGCTATCGTTATACGATTGCTAATCCGCCTTGTACCCCTTCTACCGATGATGTATGTTTAATCGTTGATCCCCTCTCGAATGCAGGTACAACTGCCGCCAATGCAACCGTTTGTTCGGGCATTAACAGTGGCACTTTAGCTGTAACGGGTACAACGGGTACTATCGTTCGTTGGGAATCTTCTATTGATAACGGACAAACGTGGTTACCGATCAACGTAACGACGAATACTTTATCTTACAACAACTTAACGCGCACCACGTGGTATCACCCCGTAGTCAAAAGTGGCAGTTGCCCTGAAGCTATCGGTAATACGGTTACAATCACCGTTTCCGGTGTGCCGGGTGTTGCTAATGCAGGTATCGATCAGTCCTTCTGCGGTAGCGTAACGACGGCGCAAGTCATCGGTAACACCCCGCAAAACGGTACGGGTACGTGGAGCTTTGTGGCAGGTCCTATCGGTTCTACACCTTCTATCACAACCAACGGTGTGATGGGGGATATTGCCAACATGACCTTAGACGGAACGTATGTCTTCCGTTGGACGATCAACAATCCGCCCTGTCCGCCTGTGTTTGACGATGTGGCGATCACGCGCTTCACGGCTACGATTCCGGGTGTATTGGCTACCAGTCCGACAACAGTTTGCTCGGGTTCTAACAGCGGTACGTTAACGTTAAGCGGTTTCAACGGTAACATCTTACGTTGGGAAATGTCTAACGACAACTTCGTTACTACGATCACTTCCTTGAATACGACAGCCAACCAAGCATACAGCGGTTTAACCCAAACGACGCAGTTCCGTGCTATCGTTAAGGCTGGTGCTTGTGCGGAAGCTCCTTCCAATACGGTACAAATTTTCGTTGTGCCGCAAACGTCGCCTGCTAATGGTGGCCCGAACCGCGTAGTCTGCGGACCCGATGTAACCTTAACGGCACAAATCCCGACGCAAGGTATCGGTACATGGACGTATGTAACGGGTCCTTCTCCGGTGAATATTACCCAAATCGGTAACCAACTCAATGTAACGGGTATGGCTTCGGTGGGTACATATACCTATCGCTGGAGAGTGGATAACGCGCCCTGTCCTTCTACTACGGCTGATGTAGTGGTGTCTCGCTTACCGGATGCACCTGTTGCGAATGCCGGTGCAGATGTAACGACGTGCAGTAGTACGCTTACCTTAACGGGTAGCAACCAAGGTGCAGGCATTCCGAACTGGTCGCAAGTATCGGGTCCGAGCGTTAGTTTAGTGAACAGTGGTAACCAAGCCATCTTAACGAACTTAACGCCGGGAACGTATGTCTTCCGCTACATGATTACCCAATCGCCTTGTCCGCCTTCGATGGATGATGTGATCGTAACGGTAGTTTCGCAACCGTCTCAAGCACAAGTTACGAATCAAAACGTAATCGTTTGTGATGCTTCTACGGCTTCCTTGTCCGCACTTCCACCTCAAGTAGGTACAGGTGTTTGGACGGTTGTTAGCGGTGGAGCTTCACTTTCTAATCCCAACAGTCCGAATACACAAGTAACGGGTATCAACGCTAACGGTACGTATGTATTCCGTTGGACGGTAACGAACCCGCCATGTAACGTAGTTAATACCGTTGATGTAGTGGTTACGCGCCAAAGCGGTTTAGGCGTAACGCCTTTTGCCGGTGCGGATCAATTTGTATGTAACCAACAGTTCGCTTTAGTGGTAGGTAACAATCCTCCGCTCGGTTCGTCGGGTGCATGGTCGTTTGTAAACGGTCCTGCTCCGGCATCCATCACGACGGTGGGTAACTTCGGTTCTATTACGCAGATGTCTGTTCCGGGTACGTACCAATTCGCTTGGACGATCACGCCTACGAACGGCTGTCCGCCCGCTTCTTCTATCGTTTCGGTAACGCGGGTTGCTCCGCCGACGACTGCCCAAGCAGGTCCCGTTCAAACTGTTTGCGGTAGCTCCGCTACGGTTACGGGTAATGTGCCGGTATTCGGTACGGGTACGTGGACGCTGGCTTCCGCTCCGAACGGTGCGAATCCGAACCTCAACATTACGGGTACGACCTTAACGATTGATAACATGAACGTTACAGGTACGTATGTTGTCCGTTGGGCTATCGCTAACCCCCCCTGCTTAACCTCTGCGGTGGACGTTCCGATCACGGTCTTTGAACCGACGACGGCAGGTACACTCCAAGGTGAAAACACGGTTTGTAGCGGTAACAACAGCGGTTCGCTCACTTTAACGGGTCATCAAGGCTCGGTAGCACGCTGGGAAGTTTCTACCGATGCTTTCGGTTCGTTCACGATTATCAACAATACTTCGCCGAACTTACCGTACAATAACTTAACGAAAAACACGTGCTATCGTGCCATCGTTAAAAACGGTACTTGCCCCGAAGCAACGTCTAATATCGTATGTATTACGGTTGTTCCGCCGGTAACGGTTGCCGACGCGGGTGCAGACCAATCCATTTGTGCTGACAACGTAACCTTAACGGGTAACGTGCCAATGTCCGGTATGCCGATGTGGTCGCTCGTTTCTGCTCCGAACGGTGCTACACCAATGGTAACGAATACGCAAAACATCGCCGTAGTAACGAACATGACGGTTGCGGGTAACTACCTCTTCCGTTATCGGATTGACAACGCACCTTGCGGAATGTCTGATGACTTGGTTCAAGTTACGGTCAGTGGTGCTTCCAATGCAGGTACTGCCGGACCGGATAGAACGGTTTGCGCCGGTACGAACAGCGGTTCGATCAGCTTGACAGGCTTTACGGGAACGATCGTTCGTTGGGAAGCCTCTAACGATCCGGGCTTCTCGCCGGCTACGACGATTAACAACACGACGGCAAGTATCTCGTTCAATAACTTATCGCAAAATACTTGGTATCGTGCAGTAGTTAAGAGCGGTAACTGTCCCGAATCCACCTCCAACGGTGCGATGGTAACGGTTAATCAAGCTACGGTAGCCAATGCAGGTCCGTCGCAAAACCTTTGTGGTGTAACAACTGCTACCGTTAACGGTAACCAACCGATGACGGGTACGGGTACTTGGAGCTTCGTTTCAGGTCCGAACGGTGCTACGCCTTCCATCACAACCAGTGGTACGATGGGTAACATCACGGGCTTAACGGTTGGCGGTCTGTACACCTTCCGTTGGACGATCAACAATGCGCCTTGTCCGGTTTCGTCGGCAACCACGACGATTACGGTTTCTCCGCTCACGGTTGGCGGTAGTGTTTCTTCCGACCAAACGATTTGCGGTGGCGTGAACACGGGTACACTCGTATTGACGGGTCATGTAGGTAACGTGGTTCGTTGGGAATCCGCAACGGATGCCAACTTCACGACACCGATCATTCACCAAAACCCAACGTCGCAACATACGTATGTGAACTTAACGGTAACGACTTGGTATCGCGCCATCGTTCAGAGCGGTTCTTGTACGCAACAAGTTTCTACTCCGGTGAAAATCACGGTTGTTCCGCCGACGGTTACTGCCAACGCGGGAAGCAACCAAACGGTTTGTACCTCCTCCACAACCTTAACGGGTAACGTTCCGACGAGTGGTACGCCATCGTGGACGTTCGTGGTAGGTCCTGTTACACCGAGCGTGGTTACGACCAACAACGTAGCGAACGTAACGGGCATGACGGTAGCGGGTAACTACATCTTCCGCTATACGATCACCAACCCACCGTGCGCGCCTTCCAGTGCTAACGTTCAGGTTACGGTACAAAATCCGATCAACACAGGTACGGTTGCCGCGCCTGCTACGGTTTGTACGATGAACAATAGCGGTTCTCTCACCTTAACGGGTAACGGCGGTGCGGTTGTTCGTTGGGAAATTTCTACTGATGGTTTCACTTGGAATCCTTTAGGTAATACTTCCAACACGCAAACGTATGGCGGTTTAACGCAAAACACTTGGTATCGTGTAGCGATCAACGGTGGCATCTGCGGAACGGTCTTCACCAATCCGGTGATGATTACCGTTAATCCGATGCCGGTTGCGGGTACGTTACTCGGTGAAGCAACGGTTTGTAGCGGTAACAACGCGGGTCAAATTCAGTTGAACGGTCATTCGGGTACGATCATTCGTTGGGAACAATCTACCAACGGCGGTCAATCTTGGACGAACTTAGTCAATAACACGACTACGCAACTCTACAACAACTTAACGCAAACAACTGCCTTCCGTGCGGTGATCCAAAGCGGCGTATGTCCGCTCGCCTTTACGGCTCCGGTTGTGATTACGATGGCTCCTGCAACCAACGCCGGTATGGTGATGAACAACATGACCGTTTGTTCGGGTACGAATACGGGAACGTTGAACTTATCCGGTCATAACGGTACGGTGGTTCGTTGGGAAAATTCGTTAGACGGCATCACTTGGAATCCGATCGTTAACCCCACGACTTCGCAAGTATTTGCAGGTTTAACGCAAACGACGCTCTTCCGTGCTGTTGTTCAGGCGGGTAACTGTCCTTCCGCTAACTCTACGCCGGCTATTGTAACGGTAGTGGCAGGTACGGTGGCAGGTAACCTCTCCGCTCCGACTACGGTTTGTGCGGGTACGAATAATGGTACGCTCAACCTAACGGGTAACGTAGGTCTGGTGGTTCGTTGGGAAGTTTCTACTGATGGCGGTAACAGCTTCACGACGATTAACAATCAAACCAACTCGTTTACGTATAATAACTTAACGGTTAGCTCGATCTATCGCGTATTCGTTCAGAATGCAGGCTGTAACGGTGCTTACTCCAACCCCGTAACCATTACGGTGGAAGGCGGTGCGCAAGCCGGTACGGTGAACGGTTCGACGACCTTCTGTGGTCAAGGCAACAGCGGTACGTTAACGTTGGTTGGTAATGGCGGTACGATTCTTCGTTGGGAATCCTCGACGGATAACTTCGTTACCATCACTACGATCAACAACAATACGGCAACGCAAACATTTACGAACGTTCCGGTTACGACGCAGTTCCGTGCAGTAGTTACCAGCCAGCTTTGCGGCGGTCAGGCTAACTCACAACCCGCAACGGTAACGATTGTGAACAATTCGCAACCGGGAACGATTACAGGTAATGTATCGGGCTGTACGAACGTGTCGGGTGTGTTAACGCTCACAGGCTTTGTAGGTAATATTGTTCGTTGGGAAGTATCTACGGATAACGTATTCTTCACGACTACGCCGGGTAATACCAACACGTTAGCTTACAACACGAGCCAATCGTTATTCTATCGTGCGGTTGTTCAAAGCGGTAACTGTCCGGTGGCTACGACGCCTTCGGTTCAAGTGCAAGTATCGCAACCTTCGGTGGGCGGAACGGTAGCGTCAAGTGCTACGGTTTGCTCGGGAAGCAACAGCGGTGCTGTAACTTTATCGGGTAATGTAGGAACGATCCTTCGTTGGGAATCTTCAATAGACGGCGGTCAAACGTGGTCTCCGATTACGAACAACACGAACGTTCAGAACTACTCGGGCTTAACCGAAACGACAGTCTTCCGTGCAGTGAGCCAAAACGGTTCTTGCCCCGAAGCCTTCTCTTCGACGGCAACGATCACGATCACGGGTAACTTGGTACTCAACGCACAACCCGTTGTGGGCTGTACGGGTATCGGTTCGATCTTCGCGTTGGCTACGGGTGGTGCAGGTCCGTACACCTATTCGGTAACGCCTCCGGTTGCTCCGAATAACGATGACGGTCGCTTCAACAACTTACCGTCGGGTAACTATACGATTACGGTTCTTGATAATGCAGGCTGTACGGTTTCGGTACAATTATTTGTTCCGACTTCCCAAACGGCACCTGTTATCACGTCGGTAACGAACATCACGCTTTCTTCAGCTGTGATTTCTTGGCCCGCTATTCAAGGAACGAATGTGGTTTACACGTTGCGTTATCGTATTTTAGGTTCGCAAACATGGACTACGATCAGTAACATCACGGGTACGTCGCAGTTCTTGTCGGGCTTACAAAACAATACGACGTATGAAATTCAGTTAGCATATCGTTGCGGTGCGCAAGGCTTGTTATCGCCCTTCTCGGAAGGATTGGTAACGCAGTTCACGACGCTTTCGATGGGTACGTGTAACGTTGATCCGGTGCCGGTACCGGGAGGCTTCTTCGTAGATCAAATCACGAATACATCCTTCCGCGCCAACTGGAATCTCGTTCCGTTATCGGCTGGTACGATCATCGCTTATGGTCCTTCCATCCAAAACCCGAACACATGGACTCAGCTCATCGTTTGTAACCCGACCAACAGCTTGGTAATCAACGGTTTAACGCCGAATACCAGCTATGGTGTACGGGTACGTACCAACTGTTCTAACTGTATCACGGCACTGAATAACAATGACCGCCGTTCCGCCTTCTCTACAACCATCAACTTCAACACGCCGGGAACGCGTGATGTAGCGATGGAGCAAACGGTAGGCAATAACGATGTGGTCATCTATCCGAACCCGAACAACGGCTTCTTCAACGTATCGTTTGATGCGACTACGGCGGAGAATCTCCAACTCGTGTTAACGGATGTTACGGGTCGTGTACTCTTCACGCGCAACTATACCGCAACGGTCGGCAGTAATGAAGTACCGTTTGAATTGAGTGGCTATGCTTCGGGCGTGTACATGCTCCGAGTACAGCGCGGTAACTCCGTTCAGACTACGAAAATTGTTGTTGAATAACCGTTCCGGGCATTCATAACCAAAAGCGTTCACTCCAAC
>Ga0058864_1065956_pt1 | contig 36290 bp, 2 predicted proteins | sample TNRReaAnaerobRNA_FD_61087 | JGI IMG/M metagenome (GOLD analysis project Ga0058864, IMG submission 61087) | Wastewater treatment Type I Accumulibacter community from EBPR Bioreactor in Madison, WI, USA - TNR Reactor, Time B -10min-Anaerobic_... | ecosystem: Engineered > Bioreactor > EBPR >... | reverse complement strand
CGCAGGGACGCATCGAGTCAGCGTGCTGGTCACTCGGGAAGCTGGGGAAATAGCCGCATTGCGCGTGGAAATCTTAGACGGCGCAGCCGTGGCGCTTCCATAAGCTTTCGCAAAGCTGAAAATGGGTATGGTCGATGTATTTGCATTGACGTTTCGGGGGCGTTTTCGCTATTCTGAACGCAAAGCACCGGAACCCTGTCTGACACCCTGAGTTCCCAGCCATCCTCCAACACGCGCATCCATGAGAAAACGTTCCAAACACAGCACGGCCAGCATGCATTTTTCCAGAGCATCCGCCGCGTCTGTTTTTGGAACCGTTTGCCGATGAGCCAGACCTATCCTCTCAATGGGCTCGAACAGTCCTGACAAGCCCCTTCTTTCCATCTTCAATCCCTCTCTTTTGATGAAAACACTCCGCCATCACCGCCTTCTGCTGGGCTGGTTCATGACCCTGCTTGTGGCCACATTACAAATTGCTACGCCGCTTCAGGCGACCACGGTATATTGGACCGTGGGAACAGACCGCACAACCAGCGGTAACTGGTTGTTAACTGGGGATAATTGGACAACAGTCGCTCCAACGGAAGCTCCGGTTGGAACCACCTGGAATAATTCTGGAGCTGACATTGCTGCGTTTGGCACCACAGATTCGGCATCAGCCTTCACGGCGACCATCGGAATGACTTCGCCTACGACGTCGGCTGCAATCTCGGCGGCTGGGCTAGCGTTCCTGAATGACGGTGTCACCCTTAAGTCGGCAGGTACGGTGGCGGCTCCAGTGGGCACGCTTACCCTCACGGGCAACAGCCCAACCATTACAGTTGGCTCGCTCGCAGCAAACGCCACCGCTAGGATGAATGTCGCACTGGCTGGTAGCCCCAGCAATGGACTGATTGTTCAGACAGGGGCTACTGGAGCCTTTACTGGTCGACTGATCATGGGGGAAACAGGTTCTGCTGCCAATTTTGCGAACAATATGTCTGGTGGTATTACAGTTAAAGAACGGACCATTTTGGAAGGCGTCGTCCGCACGGACAGCAACAATCCTTTCGGCTCTAATGCGATCACCCTGGAAGCTGGAGCCACTTTAGAGATCAACGGCACGGCTAACAGTAATAATGGCATATCTGGACGTGTCTTCAGCACAACAGGTACAGCCTTTAGCAGCAGGGTTGATTATAGCGGAACCGCTACTGGGGTTTCGCTGCCGACAACGGTGATGTCATCAACAGGGGTTCTAGGCTCCTCGGAACTGTCCGTCAGTTCGACTGCAACATTGATTGCGGGGCAGGCGGTTTCAGGAACGGGCATTCCTGAAGGGTCGTTTGTGAACAACATCCTCTCTGGAACCCAATTTAACATAAGAAATGCCAACTTTGATCTCGTGAATCTTACGTCGGCAAATCCGATGATCACCCTCACTGCGTCGATTACTCCGCTGGCTTTGCCTGCCACACCAACCCATGTGGCCTCATTTTTGAACGGTAATGCACAGATCGCTGTATCCAAGATTAGCTACCAGACCAGTAACGGGCTGACCATCACCGACACCATAGCATCCAATTATGCCGTGCAGTGGCTGGGTAAATTCGAGGTTAATGGTGGAACGTATTCAATTTTTTCCAACTCCGACGATGGCAGCCGCGTCTTTGTTGATGGTGTGCTGGTGCTGAACAAAGACGGTAGCACGCAGGATTTGTCCAGCGCCCCGATCACCTTGGCACAAGGCAAACATGAGATTCGTATAGATTATGTTCAAAGCGGTGCTGGCGCTTTCATGAATTTGGGTATCACAGGTGGTGAGTTTGGAACTTTCAGGCAGGAATTCGGCGGTCTGACTCAGGCAGAGACCAACACCGACGCGGAGGCGAGTAACGCCATTAATCTGGGCAATAATATTACTCTGACTGGAAATGCTCAGATTAATTTGGCTGGCAATCAATTTACCTCAGCCAAGCTGGGCGGGGTGTCTCTGAACAATGACACCGTGCTTACAGTGGCATCACTAAACAGCAGTGGGGCTGAGGTAACGGGAAACATGGCTGGTTTTGGCAAAACACTGCGGTTTGGAGGAACCTCGGTGCTCGGCCACACAGGGACCAGTGGAACCGTTACCCTTTCTTCCAACGCCAACGTGTCTTTTGATGGTGTTGTCAGTGACGGGGGCAGGGACATGACCTTGATCAAGACAGGGACAGGCAGGCTGTATTTTACTCAGACAACCAATGAGAACTCATTGCGTGATACTTCGACTCTTCAGATTCAAGGAGGACAGCTTGTGCTTGTCGGCAGCACAGCCGCTAGTGCGAAAAGCTCCATAGGAAAAGCGGAGATAAAACTTGATGGAGGAGGCCTCATACTCGACTCCAAGGGGGCCACGACCGCCGGGGTTGGCCCGTCATACAATAACAGCATTACTGTTATGCAAAACGCAGTTGTGCAGAGTGTTGTCAATGCCGCAACTGTTTCACTGGCTGGCACGAAGTTGGGTTTTACAACATCCACTGGCTCCAATAGCTTGATTCTTGGAAATACCGAGGGACTTCAGGTTGGCCAGACTGTGACTGGCTATGGCATTGCTCCTGGGACAACGATCTCATCCATATCGGGTCCGAATTCGCTCACCTTGTCTGCCAATGCCACTGCCAGCGGTGCTAGTTCTTTGAGTTTCGGAAATACAATTGTCATCAGTTCGAATCGAACTTTGACGCTGGACGCGATAGCGGGAGGCCGTGGTACGGCGGGGGCCACACTGGCTGTCGCGGGAAATGTCACTGGCGACGCTACCACGACTCTATCCTTGAGTTCATCGTTGATGAATTCTTCCGCCGCATTTCCTGCGACTTTGGCTTCGGTGAATATTTCTTCTGGCAACCCTGAAGTTGTTGTATCGAGCACGGTTGGTTTGATACGCGGGGCTATTGTTAGCGGCACCGGAATCCCGCCTAACACCACCATTCAATCAATAGATTCATTCACCAATACGATCACTCTCTCCAATGACCCCACTGAAAGTGCGATCGTGACTCTGACACTGGCCGCCCCTGCGTCTTTGGTTTCCTTCAATTCACCGGGGGGAACCGTGATTCTCAGGGGGGACAACACAGCTTTCCTGGGTGGTATTGTTCTTCAGGACAGTCGAGTAAATCTTCAGGCGGAAGGCGTGGATTCTTTTTCCAACAAGTCGGTTACTTTGAACGGAGGCAATACGCTCACTTTGTTGTCGGATGGTGATGGTACAGGGCAACGTCAGAGTCTGTTGTTTAACTCAGACGTCAACCTTGACTTAGGTCCTACCGCCACGTTCTCCACCACCATGACGGTTGGTAGAGTAGGGACGTACTTCGCCCCCTTCTTTGCGCAGGCTGCCAACAAGACAGTGCGGATGGACCAATTGACCATTGGCAAGGGCACGCTGACTGTGGCGAACAATAATGGCTATGGGCTCGAATTTGGTGGGGGAATATCGCTGGTGGGCGCACCCACTTTTAGTGTTGCCAGCCAGACTAATTCCAATGTGGTCGCGGGGCTGACCCTGAGTGGGGTGGTGTCTGGAAGTTCGAGCATGATCAAGGTGGGGGCGGGCACATTGGTTCTCACGAATGCCAACTCTTTTGGTGGCGATCAAACCTTGGCTGCTACTGGAGTGACGGGACAATCGACGCTTTCAATAGCCAGCACGGCGGGTCTCATTGTGGGGCAAAAAGTATCTGGCGTTGGTGTTCCTACAGGAGCAGTGATCACAGGAATCAACAGCAGCACAGTCTTTACCATCAGCTCCAGCCTTGAGGCGGGGTTTGTCAGTGGATCGAATGTAGTCCTGAAGTCTTTAATAGATGTTACCCAGGGTGTGCTCTCCTTCACACAAAATCTGGCACTTGGCAGCGTTAACAATGAAATCAGGCTGAATGCCAATTCGGGAACTGCGGCGGGATTGCGTGCCGACGGCACATTTGACACCAGTCGCACAATTATTCTCAATCAGCCGAATAACGCAATCGAGGTGACGGCTGGCAACGAGTTTACCATGCTTAGCGCGTTTAGCATACCAAACCCAACCAACCAACTCTTCAAAAATGATGCAGGCACACTGGTTTTGACGATGCCGCAAAGTGGCTGGAATGGCGTGCTCACAGTCAATCAAGGAGGCATTAGGGTTAACGATAAAGACGCTCTCGGTACAAGTGTGGGCCGCACCGTTATAGCTGAGCGAGGAGCTGAGTTGGTGCTTAATTTGACTGGTTCAAACAGCATTGCAGATCCATTTCAGTTGAACTCGGTGGGTAACGGCGCGGTGGTCACAGGCATTGATTCCCGTGGCATGATTCGTAACATGGCAGGCACAAACACGCTTGCTGGGCTCATCACCATCAACGGGGCCACTGATGCTGACAACAGTTCTCGTAATTTGATGATCGCGGGGGTTGATGCGTTCGTGGGAGTTGGTGCTGAGAGTAGCCTAACTCTCTCAGGCGGTATTCAATATGGTTTTGCAACCGGCGGCACCAATCGCAACATGACGTTTTACCTTTCCTCCACTGGAAATGGCGTTGGCACTTTAAACAGTAGGATTTCCAATGTGAGTGCTTCGCCTGCCCTGGCCAGCCTGCAGAAAGTGGGTTCGGGGACTTGGAATATCACTGCCTCAAACGCTTTTGGAACTTCGAATAGCATTGGACAAGTCATTGTGAGTTCGGGTACTCTGGCATTGAATGGTGCTGGTTCGATGACGACCGGGACTGGAACTGTCACAATCAATCCAGGGGCGAACTTGGCGCTCGAAAATTCTACGGTAAATGTCAATAATCGGTTGGCCAACCGGGCCTTGAGTCTGTTTGGGGGGGGGGTGACTCTTACTGGTAACAATTCCTCGGCGACAGTGGAACAAACGGGCACTCTGACCATTGGCAACGGCCATAGTGTGGTGACTATTACGCCAGATTCCCTCCAGTCAGCCAGTCTGATATTGGGTCAGAATACCACGGTCGCGAGGAGTGCCGGAGGTACTGCGCTCTTCCGCGGCACAGGCTTGGGCAGCGCTGCTGCGCCTGGTGTGGCGGTTATTGCAGGCCCCGCCGCACCCAATGGCCTAGCATTCATTGGACAGACAGGGGGAACTGGCAATGTCACAAAATCCATCGTTCCTTGGGCCATCGTGGATTCCAATGCCAATGGGGCGGGAATTTCGTTTGCCACGGCTGATTCTTCCGTGGGGGGGGCTACCACAGGTGCGGCAATTCTGCGTGCGCTGGATCCTACCGAAATGGCGACATCACTGGTCAGTCAGGCCAATGTTTTTCTAAACTCAGCAGCCTCCAGCACAGCGCCCTTGACAGTCAACTCATTGACTTTGGATGTCGGTGGCTCGGTTTCCATTGCCTCTTCATTTGCGCTTACGTTGGACAGCGGAGGTATCTTGGCTCTGACAGGGGTTGGAGTCAGAAGCATTGGCAACGGCTTGCTTACCACCTCCAGCAATCGCGAACTTATTGTGCATGCTTTGGGAGACCTAGATATTACCAGTGCCATTGTTGGCACCACCGGAGGATTGACCAAGTCTGGTCTAGGAACCTTGACCCTTGGGGCTGCAAATTTCTACACAGGCGCTACGACGATCAACCAAGGTAACTTACAGCTTGCGGCGGGAAGCGTGAACTCGATATTTTACAATAACGATTTGATCGTGAATGCGGGAGGAACGTTGGATCTTAACGGCGGTATTTTATATGCCAACCGCTTGCGCAATGATGGGAACGCCTTTGTAGCTGGCAATGGAGGCACAATTACCAGCACCGCTGCTGCCACACTTGTTCTTGGAACCGCCAATGTCAATTGGGCTGGAAAAGTCAATGGGAGTATCACCGTTGCGCGTGCTCAAAATGGGGCCGGCAGCCAGGATTGGAACATTTACGATGCCCAGGGTTACTCAGGTAAGACGCTGCTTTATGGGGGGCGTACTCAGCTGCTTGATTCGGGAACACTGCTCAACACATCTGAAATCGAAATAAATCATTCCAATTTGTTGATTCAAAATGGCGCTTCACTGGGCTTGAATTTGAACGACCGAATCAAGGACACTGCCCCAATCACGATGCGTGGCGGCATGATTCAATATCGCAATCGTCAGGCTACCGCATCTTCTGAGACCTTTGGCGCCCTGACAATCGCTGCAGGACAAAATATCATTGAGGCAGCGCTTAATGGGGTCAACATTAACTCATCCGACCTTGCATTTGCCAGTTTGACTCAGGCACCAGGGTCGAGGGCGACTATTATGTTCCATAGTGTGGGTGGCCTCATTGGAAGTAACAGCCGGGTGTTGTTTTCTTCCGCCCCAAGTCTTATCAACAATCTCATCGCCAACGCAGCCGGTCAGACTGGCTGGGCTGTTTCCACATCAAATATCACTCTCAACGGACAGGGTGTGGTCGTTGGTGAGTTTAGCAGCTATGCTTCTGGCATGGGGGTGGGGCGGCTCAGTGGTGTCGGCTATGCGGGGTATGCAGGAGCCGGATTGAACAATGCTGTGGCGACGGACAATGTGCGCCTTGTTTTGAATGCTGTTTCTGCGACCGCAAGCTCCGGTTCCAACTTGCTGACTGTGGCCAGCACTGCGGCGCTTAATGTGGGCGATTCAGTGACTGGAACGGGCGTGCCGGATGGGGCTGTCATCACCAGCATCAACAGCGGAACCCAATTCACCATCAGCCAAGCGCTTACTGCCGCCAATCCTGTTGTAACCATCCCGCAACGACTGAGCGCTGACCGTGTGTTGAACACACTTTCCGTAGTCGCCAGTCGTTCTGCCACCATAGATTTGAATGGGAAGAAACTGCGACTCCAAGGCGGTGGATTGATCTTGTCTCAGACAGCCAACAACACGGACACCGCCACAATCCTGTCCAGCCTGACTACTAGTAACATCGTGACTGTGGCCAGTGTTCCTGCAAGTCTGACCGTGGGATCTTCCATTTTAGGCAGCACCGTCGTCGCGATTGATGGCACTACGATCACTCTGGCAGGCAATTCAAACTCGAATGTGGCCGCCAATCCAGTGAGCACTTCTTACACAAGCGCCGTCACAGAAGCTGTTCAGGTGATTTCCAGCTCAACTTCGAGCCCGTTGGTCACGGTGGCTGCAGTTCCCGTCAATTTGACGGTTGGCTCTGCGCTGCTCGGCAGCACAGTTGCCGCCATCAATGACCTGGAGATCACTCTTGCAGGCAACGCTAATGACGCCATTTCTAACAGTCCGGTAAATTATACAAGCATTCTTAACGGCAACGTTGAGGTGCTTTCTAGCTCCATTGCTAGCGCCATAGTTACTGTTTCAACCGTGCCCTCCAGCCTGACGGTGGGGGCTTCTTTGCTTGGATCAACGATTACCGCTATCAATGGCAACACGATTACCCTGGAGAATAATGCCGAGTCCACCATCACGACAACGCCGTTGAATTCGACATACACCAGCACTCTTCCGACTTACATCACAGTCACTAACGGCGATCTCACCAGTGGTCAGGTCGGCGCTGCGGCAGATTTGTATATACATGCCCTGCCGTTTGGAGGCACAAGTCGTCTGGTCAATATCGGTGCCAACATCGTGGACAACGGGGTTGGCGGGACTGTTTCACTGGTTTTAGGGGGTAATATTTCCACATCCGGCCTCAGCGGTGCCATCATTTCTGGCGACAACAGCTACACTGGCGGCACTTTTGTGAACTCAGGAACCTGGATTCTGAACACATCTGGAGCAGACGGGCTTCTCAAGAAGGCGATTCCGGGAAACATCACCATCGCTGGTGGAATCCATGACAACAACAATGTTTACGGAGCTATTGTGCGTCTGGAAGCCAGTCATCAAATTCTGAACACCGCCACTGCCTCGCTGATGGGGGCGAGCACCCTCAATTTAAATGGCTCCGACCAGGCATTGGGAGGTTTGTTCTTCAACAACACTGGTGGGGCGGCTCCCACGTTGGACATCAGCACCGGGTCGTTCACGCTCAATGGAGACCTCACCGCGAACGCTGCCAGTGTCGGCAACATAGCTCAAATTATCAACGGAACCCTGTCATCGAACACGATTTCTGGCAGCAACATAGTCGCTGTTGCAAACACGGATGGGTTGGTCGTGGGCACGCCGGTGACAGGGACCGGCATTGCTGCTGGTTCTTATATTGAATCGGTTCTGAATGGCACTTCATTCAGGCTTTCGACCAATGCCACAGTGACCGGAACAAGCACGCTTACTTATGCTGGCCGTGGTTCTCTTAGCTTGGGAGGGGCAGACCGCACTTTCACAGTGAACGCCATCAACACGAATGGACAGAACGTGGCGCCTTTGCAGCCCACACTGAACATTTCCGCACCCATTGTTGATGGTGGAACGCCCGCCGCAATCATCAAGCAAGGGAACGGAGTGCTTCAACTTGGGGGGGCAAGCACTTTCACCGGAGGTGTGGAGTTAAAGGTCGGCGGTATACTCGTAGGCTCAAGCAGCATATACAACAGCGCCACCAACGGAGTGGTTACTGCCGGGCCGCTGGGCACAGGAACCTTGACAATGTCCAATGGAACAACTTTGCTGGCCAGCGCCAACCAAGTCATTGGTAACAGCGTCATTGCATTGGGAGGGTTTGCTTTTGACAGCCCGCAGGCTGGGGCGATTAGGCTGACCCTTGGCGGACCTGTTCAGCTTACGGACATGGTGGACATCAATGTAATCAATCCAAACCTGACAGCCGCGCTTGGGGGGACGATCAGCGGGCCTAGCGGAGTGATCACCATCACAAAAACGGGGCTTGGCACTCTGGCCCTTGGTGGAGTGCATGCGAGCAACACAGTGACTCTGAACCTTAACGCGGGTAGTCTTGCGTTGCTTAATGATGGCGACGGCACAGGCTCCCTTCAGTCTCTAGAGAGCAAACTCACGCTAGTTCCCACAGGGGGCGTCAACCTGACGATCGGAAGGCTCGGCACCACCTATCTTCCACTGTTTACACAGGCGGCAAATAAAAAAATTCGGCTGGCAAGCTTTGCTCTAAGCGGGCCTCTGATGCTGGCCAATAACAATGGTTATGGCCTTGAAATCACCGGGGCGGCGACACTGGGGAGCGGTCAGCTCATCAGCGTTGCGACGGCGTCGGATTCCAACCAGGTGAAAGGGTTGACGTTCACAGGTAAGGTTTCAGGCTCATCGGGTATCACCAAAATCGGAGCTGGCACCCTGGTGCTGGCTGATTCCACCAACGACTTCGTTGGGTTGGTGGACATTCAGTCCGGTGTCGTTGAGATCGCTAACAACGGGGCATTGGGTGATACAAGCAACAAAATCCGGCTGAATACGAACACTGCCACCTCCTCAGGCCTGCGTGCAGCCGGAACATTCCATGAAGGCAGAACAATCATTCTGGCCACTGCAAATAACGCCATTGAGGTGACCGCTGGAAACACATTGACATTGGATGCCTCCTTTGAACTTGGAGCGCCTACCAACGCCCTGAGAAAGAATGATAATGGAACACTGGAACTGACGGCCAGCAACAGCACTTGGAATGGAATCCTGACCATTGGTTCCGGAGCAGTGCGCGTTTCAGGGGCGAACGCCAATATCCTCGGAACCACCACCGTCAGCACGGTGGTCACAGGAACGGGGGCTGCGTTGCAGTTGAATGGTGTCACCATTGGCGCTGAGCCGCTGACCTTGAACGGTTCGGGCATCAACAATGGCGGCGCTTTGCAGGCGTTCTCTGGCAGCAACACAGTCAGTGGCACCATCACTCTGGGATCGGCCACGACGATCGGAGCGGACTCGGGAACGACGCTCATTCTGACGGGCGCTCTGAGCAGCGGGCAGGCTCTGACTTTTGCGGGGGCAGGAACCATCAATAAAACAACCACGGGCTTCGGTGCTGTTGCCTCGATCACCAAAATGGGCAGTGGGATCTTCAATCTTGGCGTTACAAGCGGTTCGTTCGTAGGTGGACTGGTCGTCAATGAGGGAACTTTCCAGATGGGCACTGGCGTTACTATTGGCGGCACTGGCACGATCACAATTCAGGGCCCCTCGGGGGTGCTTGAATTGCAGGGAGGTCTCGCTCACATGACCGGTGCTCGTGCGCTGACTCTCAATGGCGGCAAACTCATGATCAGCGGAGCAGCGGGCTCCACCCAGCTACTGGGAACACTGACCACGAACCGTAGCAAAACCAACGTGATCGACTTCGCTCTTGGCACAGGGACAAACACCCTGACGTTTAACAACTTGGTGATCAACGGCGACTCCAGTCTCAACTTCACCGGCACTCTCAACAGCACCACGAACCGGATTGCTTTCACCACAACACCAGGCTTGACCAACGGCATCATCCAGCGTGCTCTTGTGAATGGCACGGACTTCGCCACCTACAATGGCAGTGCCGGCACTGGAAACATCCAGGCAACAGCTTACGATCCTGCGGTGAACAGTATTGACGGTGCCGTTCCCAACACTGCCAACGTAAGCCTCACGGCCACCCCGGTCTTCACGGCCAGCAAGACGATCAATGCGCTTAAGCTCAACGGTAATGGAATTAACGTTGGCAACACATTGGTTTCCTCCCAAGGGGCCACGCTCTCCCTCAATGCTGGCGCGATCCTCAACATCGGCCCCGCAAGCTCAGTCAACACCCTCAGCGTGCCGCGTATTCAGTTCAACGCCCAAGCCTATGTGGCCGTGGCCACCGACACGACGCTCATCAGCAACAGCCTCCTGACCGGCACAGGTGGTTTCGTCAAAGACCTTGGCGGCACTCTGGTCATCAACGCACCGGATGATCTGGCCGGCGTCGCCAACCTCAGCGGTCAAACATTGACGGGCAATTTTGCCATCAACGCCGGCACGGTGAAACTCGGTGACGGGATCGGCAATGACAACAACACCCTGACGCCCAACCAGTTCATGCTCATCGCTCCTGGGGCCACGCTGGACTTGAATGGAACCTCCCAGTTCGTCTTTGGCATCCGCGGTGATGGCGCGGCCTTGCAGGGCAATGCGGGCACCGTCACCAACAGCTCTGTCAATCAGGCAGCCTTCATCATTGGAGCGGACAACGGTGGCTTCAACTGGGGCGGGGTGATCAAGCAGGAAGCCGGTGCCGGAGCCATGAGCTTCCTCAAGAGCAGTCCGCAGCAGTACAATTTCCTCAACGAGAGCACCCACAGCGGTGCCACCGTTTTTGCCGGTGGTGTCAATTTGCTGGCTGATGGCGGACGGTTGACCAACACCTCCTCCATCGCTGTCAACTACGCCTACCTGCAGCTCAACGACAACGTCATCTTCGCCTTGGCAAACCGGGTGAACACCTCTGCTGACATCACCCTGCGTGGCGGCAGCCTGGTGTATCAAGGACGGATTCAGACCGAGACGTCGCAGTCCGTCGGGAATGTGATTCTGGCGGAGGGTTACAACATGATTCAGGCGGCCAACGGCGGCACCGGCATCAATTCGGCCACGTTGAACATCCTCTCGCTCATTCGTCCGGTTGGATCGACCGCCACATTGCGTTTCCCGGACAACGGTCTCGGTGCGATTGGCAGCAACGGCCGGATTATCATCCCCACCTTCAACTTCAATGGCACGGACGTGTCCACCAGCACGGTGGGTGCCGGTCTCACGAACAACCTTATCGGCCCGTGGGCGGTGGTGGACCGTGAATTTGCCAGTTATGCACCACCTGCAACATTCACACTCAGCTCCACGACCGCCAATAGCAGCCAGACTGTCACGACCGCCAGCACTGCTGGTCTGAGCATCGGGATGGCGGTTTCGGGCGGCAACATCCCCTTCGGTTCGTACATCACCTCGATCGTGAACGGCACCACATTCACCATCTCAAACACGACTGCCGCCAGCGGAGAAGGGGCGGCCAGCCTAGTGTTCACACTGGCCTCGGTGGGGGTCGGGCGCCTCAACCAGGTCGGATATGCCGGTTACTCCATCAATACACTCAACGGTACTCCCTTGGCCACGGATAACATCCGCGCCATCGCCAGTGTGGGGCCGCTGTTCGCCAATACCACGGTCAACACCTTTGCCATGGTCAATCCCGGTGCCGCCCAAACAACGGTGAACCTCGGCGGTTTCAAACTGACGCTGCAAGGCGGCGGTTTGCTGCTGGCCCATGGCGGTGACAATCGCAACATCAGCATCACCAATGGCACGATCACCAGCGGGACGCTGAATGTCCCTAGCGACCTTTACATTCACGCTCTTCCCTATGGTGGCACGAACCGCACGGCGGTCATTGATGCGGCCATCGTGAACAACGGCACCGGGGCTGTGCGCATGGTCTTCTCCGGCAGCGACGGAGCGGCCAATCTGACCCTCAACGGCACCAACACCTACACCGGCGGCACCGTGGTCAATGGTGGTGTGCTGATCATCGGCTCCGCCGGAGCGATTGCAGGTGGTGGCATCACCATCAATGGCGGGTACCAGTCGGGAAGCGGCATCCTGGCCCAGCAGGTGGGTGGCACAATCGCTTCCAGCAATATCGTCACACTCAATGGCACCGGTCTTCTGGTTCTGGCAGGTCAGCAAACACTGCAGGGTCTGGTCTTTAACGGCAACGGTGGCGGCACGACCCCGCCCACGGTGACCTCCTCGGAAGGTCTGCTCACCATCGGGGCTGGTGGCATCGTTTCCAATCCCTTCAACCCGGCCAGCACGGCGTTGCTCACCGGTCGCGTCGATCTTGGCACTTCCGCCAATACCGTTACCGTTAACACTTATGATTTCGACACCGACCTTGACGTGCTGGGCGCTGAATTCACCAACTTCGCACCCACCACGCCGGGTCTGATCATGGGCGGTCTGGTAGGCTCCAGCGGCGGCTTCACCAAGAATGGTGACGGGGTGTTGCAGATCAACCAGTCCCTCTTCACAGGCACGTTGACGGTGGCCGCTGGCAATGTGCAGTCCGGTGCGTTCAATGGCGGTTCCCGCTTTGCCGACCTCGTGCTCGGCGCGGGTACCTCTCTCAACCTCAATGGACAGCAAACCGTCTGGGGTTCGCTGGGCGGTAGCGGCTCGGTCTTCAACAGCGTGGCCAACGCGCAGACGCTGATCGCGGGCTTCAACAACAAAAACTCCACCTTCTCCGGCCAGATCAACCGCTTCAATGATGCTGTGCCCAACGGGGTGTTCCTCAACAAGGTGGGCACCGGTACCATGACCATCACTGGCACGCAGAACGCGCTGAGCGGTTCCACCGGAACCGTCACCATTTCCCAAGGCACACTGGCCTACTCTGGAGCGGCCGGCAAGGCACTGATGCCGACCCAGACGATCCAAAGAAGCGGCACGCTCCTGCTCGACAACAACAGCATCACCAGCACCAACGTCAACAACCGCCTGGCCTCTCCGCTGACCGGAACCGGAACGACCAACTCGTTGCTCAATATCAGCGGTGGCACGCTCAGGATTGTGGGCAACAGCGACTTCAACACCACAGAGCTGCTGACGACTCTGACCGTGGCCAATGGCGGCGGCGTGCTTGATCTTGAGGCGAACGAGAACCGCAATTTGAAATTGACGGTCACCAACCTCTCCGGCATCAGCACGGGCGGCACAATGCTGCTGCGTGGTAATTTTAACGCCGTGGGCGTGACCGGAGATCAGAATGGCTTCGCCAATGTTGCCGTCTCCAACTTCCCGGTGCTGTTCACGCAGTTGAACAACAATAACCTCACTTTTACCAAGTCGATCCGGCCGGACATCATCGCGGACTACTCTCCGACCGGCCAGGGAACAGCCTTCGTCACCAGGGACTCGGCTTCCCTTTATCTGAGGCCGCTGGCGGATGCTGAAATGCGCACCACGCTGGCAAACCTTTCGCAGGACAATTTCTCCCTCAGTTCCAACCAGTTGATCAACAACGGCTTCAATGCGGCGATCAACAGCGTGCGCCTGCTGAACGGTGGTGGGATCGGCGTCTCCTCATCCGCCGGATATTCCGTGGAGGCCTTTGGTCTTCAAGGACGCTGGGCTGGGAACCTTGTGAACGCCGGACCTCTGACCGAATTTGTGCGGACGGGCGGTATCATGGCTTTTGAGGGCAATGCCGGCATCACCACTCCCGGCCTCGGTGCTTACAGCGGCTGGTTCTACTTCCACACCATCGGGGAAAACACCAACCTCAACATCAGCAGCATTTTGTGGAACGTGGGCGGTGGTCTCGTCAAATCAGGAGCCGGCACGCTCACGCTCAGTGCCAGGAGCTACTACTATGGCAACACCATCGTGAACGAAGGCACGCTCATGCTCGATGGTTCGAATGACTCTCTTGGTCTGGTGCGGCCGGACCTCACCGCAACCTCGCATGTGGCCGCTTATTCCAATTTGTACATGAATGGCGGCAAAGTGGACCTCAATGGCGGGAGCCAGATGCTTGGCACCCTGGGCACCGCCAACGCGCTGCCAGTCGGGGGCGAGATTACCAACAGCTCCGCCACAGCGGCCATGCTGACCGTCAGCACGGGCAGCGGCGTCTTTGGCGGCAGCCTCACCGGCAACCTAGGCTTCAACAAGAGCGGCAACAGCGACCTGATCCTCAGCAACGCCAACACCTACACCGGGGCCACCATCGTGAGCGGCAACACGCTCACCCTGCGTGACAGCGGTACGCTCTCCGGTACTTCCTCGGTGTCGGTGAATTATTCGCAGTTGCAGTGGGAGAACCGGGGGCTCAATCCGCTGGACAACTCCAATCCAGTTCGTGTGGCGGCCAGTGTCCCTCTCAATCTTCAGGGAGGAACCTTTACCATCCAGGGCGGCGGCTCGTTTGACACCACGGTGGCCTTCGACAACGTCGCCATCCAGCGCGGCGGCAGCATCATCAATGTGTTCCCCACGTTCAATGCCGGCAGCGCGGTGGAGCTTACCATCGGCAATCTGCAGCGTGCTGCGGCGGACCACGGCGTCGTCAATTTCGTCTCCAACGTGGGCATGGGCGGCTCCGGCAACAACAACAACGCCAGGGTGCTCATCTCCGCCGTGAACGGCGCAGGTTTCTCCGCCACGCAGTTGACGAACGGGATCATCGGTGGCTGGGCGGTCGTGAATGGCAACAGCTTCGCCACCTACAAAGATGGTGTGGGCGTGGGGGAACTGAGTTCCGTTGTGGGTGGCAATGTCTTTGCTGGTGGCAATGTGTTTCCGGCCTACAACGGCGGTGACCTCAGCTCCACCACCACCCAAGCGACGTGGAACATCAATGACGCCTCCAACCGCACATTGACACTCTCGAAGAGCGTTAACTCCCTGCGCATGGCCAATGGGGGCGCCGCTCAGACAATCACTCTGGGCAGCGGCACAGCCGCCGTAACTCTGAGCCTGGGTGTGGGCCTTTTGACCAACACTGGGCAGGCCACCAACATCGTATCCGCCAATGCGGGTTCGGCACTGACCTCCAGCGGCTCGGAACTGTTCGTCTTCGTCAATCAGGGCACCACCACCTTCAACACCAGGCTCACGGGTGCGATTGACTTGGTGAAAAGCGGCGGCGGCACCCTGACTCTGGGCAATACCACTGCCAACAGTCCCTCCAACGACTTCACCGGCACGACTTATGTCAACCAAGGCACGCTCAATCTTAATGCTGATGCCGCCCGGATCATGATCCCTGGGAATCTGGTGATCAACAACTCCACGGTGACGATGAACACCAACAAGTTCAACGCCACCACCGGCCAGATCGCGGCCACCAGCAATGTGACTCTCAATGGCGGTGCCACTTTGACCTTTGCCAACTACGGCGCCACCACCACGACGCTCGCCAGCCTCTCCTTCAACAATGAGGGCGGCGTCACCCAGCCCGCCGTGCGGTTCAACGCGCCCACCGCGCTGCATACGCTGAACCTGACTGCCGCCAACGCCATCACGGTTGTCAACAACAACCCTGGCACCACGCCGCTGATCGCGGCTGCCACGAGCAATACGAACGTTGTGAATAACTCGCTGGTACAGTTCTCGAATGCCGCCCCGGTCATCCATGTCTCTGGTCTCTCGCCCGTCGGTCTGGTGATCACCGCCCAGATTTCCAGCACTGGTGCCGCCATTGCGAAGGAGGGCAGCGGGTCGCTGGCGCTGTTCGGTGCCAGTACCTACAACAATGGTTTCCATCTCAAGGATGGCACGCTCATTTTTGGCATCAACACGGTGGGCACTCCTGCAGCTCTCGCCAGTGGGCTGAGCGGCAGTGGAGCGATCGGCAGAGGCACGCTGACGATTGGCGGTGGTGGCCCCGGCTCCAATCCCATCATCCAGGCCGCCAACCGACTGGCTCCCTCGATGAATACCACCAACCTCAGCGCCAATGTCATCATCAACACAGGTACCACGGCCACCAGTCTGGCCTTGGCCGTCGGTCAAGCGGTGGTTGGCAGCGGGGTGCGCACGGGAGCGTTCATCACCAGCATCAACTCCGACACCAACTTCACGCTGTCACATGCCATGAACAGCACCAACGCGGCCAACTTCCTCCGGCTCAGCACCGTGGTTGGCAATGCCGTGACCCTGGCGGGTGATTTCACCTTCGGCGGCGACAGCCCGACCTGGCACCAGCACTATGATCTGACTCTGACCGGGGGCGTGAATCTGGGCGGCGGCTCGCGCACCATCACGGTGAGCAGCCCGTGGGCCTCCGGTTACATCAGCGGCCAGATCACCAACGGGGTGAATTTCACCAAGGACGGCGCTGGCATTCTTGTTCTCACCAACAGCAACAACTCATGGAGCGGCACCACCCACATCAAAGACGGCATTCTGGTGCTGGGCTCCCTCGCGGCAGGGGCGGACAACTTGGTGATCCCGGATGGTTCTGCCGTCATCATTGATGCCGGGGCGATGCTGGACATGGCCGGGCGTCATGAGCGCATCGGCTCCCTTTCAGGTGAGGGGGTGGTCACGAACAGCCACAATTTCATCACCGGTTTCCCGAACCTGAACTCGACCCTGACCGTGGGCGGTGACAACACCAGCACGGTGTTTTCCGGTGTGCTTACCGGCGTCTCCAATCTGTTCGCGTTGGTTAAAGAAGGCAGCGGCACACTCACTCTTTCGGGCGCTCTGAGCAACTACTCCGGCTCCACCACGATCAACGGCGGTATGATCAGTGTCAGGGTGCTGGGCAATGGCGGCGCGGCCAGCGGCATCGGCGCGGCCAGCAACGCGGCGGCAAATCTGGTCCTCAACGGCGGCACGCTGCGCTACACCGGCATTACCGCCACCACGGACCGTGCCTTTACCATCACCGACCTCGGTGCCACGATTGACGCCTCCGGCACCGGGGCGTTGTCATTCTCGTCCGCAGGGCCTACGCTGGCCCATACTGGCACTCTGGCGCGTAACTTGACCCTCACCGGCACCTCCGCCGTGGGTCTGGTGAACACCTTTGCCAAGGTGATCGCGAACGGCACCGCCGCCACCACCGTGGTCAAAAACGGCACCAACACCTGGGCGCTGACAGGGGCGAACACCTACACGGGTGCTACGAACATCAACACGGGTACGATGGTGCTTTCTGCAGGTTCGCTGGGCAACACCGCCATTGGCGTGGCATCTGGGGCTACTTTTAGCCCCTTGGCTGCCAGCTACAGCGCCGGGACCACCGCTGCGGGGGCCGCCGGAGCCACCCTGACCCTGGCGGCAGGCTCCACCATGAACATGTCCAACAACGCGGTGGGAACTTTCAACCTTCAGCAGCAGACGACCTTTGCAGGCAACGCCCTGACCATCGGGGCGGCCAGCGGAGCACCGGTGAACATGTTCTTCGACATTGGCGGCGCCACCACCACGAACATTGACCGCATTATTGTCACGAAGGCGGTCGCCGTAAACGCCAGCGGGGCTGAGATCACCATCAATCCGCTCAACTCCGTCACCCGGATCGTCGCGGCAGGAGCGGCTGGTTCTCCGCAGTTCTACAATCTGATCTCGGGCCTGAGTTTCACAGGAACAGCCGCCAGCCTCAGTAGCAACGGCCTTATCGTCGGCTCCCAGGACCTGACGGGCAACATCAACGGCACCACGACGATTTCCGGGCTCGCCGACACCACCAAATTGAATGTCGGCATGCAGGTGACGGGCGAGGGCATTCCTGTGGGCTCTCTCATCACGGCCATCAGCGCGAACTCCGTCACCATATCGGCCGCTGCCACCAGCACCCTCAGTGGGACTGATTTGAACTTCGCCAACGCTTACAAACTTTCGCTCTCCCCGACTGGCACCGCATTGCGTCTGGGCGTGGAGAGCGTGGTTGCCAACAGTTGGTTCTGGGACGGGATCGGTGCGGCGAATGCCAGCTGGGACTCTGCCAACAACTGGAATACCCTTGCCAATGGCACTGGAATAGCCGGTGTGCCAGACGTGGTTGACAGTGTCTTCCTGACCGCGAATACCGCTTCCAAGCTTGCCACCACGCTCGGTGCGAACATTCAGGTCGGCAGGATCACCTTCACCGGCACTGGAACTTCTGCCACTGGCACGGTGACGATCAGTGGCGGGGTGGGGGCCGACAGGCTTGCCATTGGCGCGGGCGGCATTGTTGTGCTGACCGGCTCCGGGGCGCACACGATCAATTCCAGTGTCAATGTAAGGCTGGCTTCCAATCAGACATGGAACATCGGCAACGCGGCCAACACTCCATTCACAGTGGACGCACTCGTGAGCGACATCGGAGCGGGCATGGACCTCACCAAAGCCGGCACAGGCACCTTGAAACTTAACAATGTCGCGAACACCTACCGAGGTGCCACCCGCATCACTGGCGGGGTGCTGGAGGCGGTCGCGCTCGCCAACGGCGGGGTGGCCAGCAGCATCGGCATGTCTGCTGATGACGCCACCAACCTTGTGCTGACCAACAATGCGACTTTAAGCTATAAAGGCTCGGGAGCTATCTTGGACAGGATTTTCTCAATTGGCACGGGCGGCGGCACGATTGAGTCGGCTGGCACGGGTGCGCTGATCTTCAACGGCATCGGAGCCATGGGCTTCGATGGCGCGATCACCGCGCGCACCCTGACACTGAGCGGAGACTACATTGGCACTGGTGCCTTAATTGGTGCTGGTCCCTACATTGATACCAACACCCTGATGGTGGCCATCGGCGACAGCACCGGGGCCACCTCACTGCTCAAGATGGATGACGGCACCTGGATACTGGCTCCGGGCAACGCTCTCGTCGAGCTCAACGGTGTCATCAATGGCACCACCACCGTCACCGCAGATGCTTCTGGCCTCGTGGTGAACCAACTCGTCACCGGTGCCGGCATCAAGCCAGGATCCTTTGTTCAGTCCATCGGGCAAACGATCAACCTCACGCTGACAGGAAATACTCTTGCGGTTAACGATAAGACTGATGCAAATGGCACGCCGAATCCTGACGGTGAATACACCGTTACTAGTCGCAATGGTGATAATGTTACCCTCTTCACAGATCGTCGCTTTACGATGAATCAGACCAGCGAGGCCATGGCTCCTGCAGAAACCGTGGATCTGAACATTCCAGGTCACGGACTCTCAAATGGTCAGAAGACGGATGTGGACGGCACTCCGAACCCGGAGGGTGAATACACCGCCACTGTTATTGACGCGGACAATGTTTCCCTGCTCAAGCCGGCCGAGACAAGCCGCAGCATCGTCTTCGATGCCGCCGCCGGCAATGGTTACACTGGTGTCACCACCATCACCGGCGGCGTGCTCAGTGTTGCCGACCTGAAGAACGGCGGTATTGCCAGCACCATCGGTGCCTCCAGCAATGCGGCGGCCAATCTGGTCATCAACGGCGGCACGCTGCGCTACACCGGGGCCGGTGCCAGCACGGACCGGCTGTTTACTTTGGGGGCGGGGGGCAGTGGCGGCACCTTGGACGCCTCCGGCACTGGAGCCCTTGTTTTAACCAACACCGGTGACCTGGCATACACCGGTGCGGGCACCCGCACCCTGACGCTCACCGGCTCCAGTGATGCCGCTCTGGTGAACATCCTTGCCGCAGTCATTGCCGACAGCGGTGTCGATGCCACCGCCGTGACCAAGTCCGGTGCCAATACCTGGCAGCTTGGCGCGGCCAACACCTACACGGGCGTCACCACCATCAGCAAAGGAACCTTGCGGGCCTCGAAAATCGCCGTGAGTGGTGGCAACAGCAGCCTGGGCAACGCCGCCTCGGCCGTCGTGCTTGGCGACGCCTCGAATCAAGGTACGCTCTCCTACACCGGCAACACCGCCAGTTACACGCGGGGATTCACCGTGAAGGCCGGCGGTGGACGCGTTGAGGTGGCTACCAGCGGGCAGACGCTCACCATCACCTCCGGCACCATCGACATGACGGACAATGGCAGCATCACCTTTGCCGGCACGGGCAGCACCATCATCAGCAGCCAGTTCACTGCTGGCAGCGGCGCTCTGACCAAGGAAGGAACCGGCAGCATGACGCTCACCAACGACTCCAATGCCTACACTGGGGCCACGACCATCAATGGTGGCGGTGTGTTCCAGGTGGGGGTGGCCAATGTGGGGCGCACCGGCATGGGCGCGACGACGATCAATACAGGGGTGACCCTGGCCGGAACAGGCCTCATCAACGGCACGTCAGGCAGCTGGGTCGTGCCAGACCCGGATTTCCCTGAGGTCGGTTTTTATGACGGCACCAATCATCTGGTCAATAACGGAGCGGTGCTGCTGCCGGGTGACAATGGGGGGGCGAGCATCGGCACACTCTCTTTCAATGGCAACCTCACACTAGCGGATGGTTCTTCGGCCTTCTTTCAGGTTAGTAGCCATACCAAGTTTGAAGGCGGGCTGCTGGGGGCAATAACCACCAATCTGCTCACGAGTAATTACGAGAACTACCGGAACGAACAAGTTTTGCAAACCGGACTCAGTTCCTGGAATGAAACGGTGATTCCTGGTGGTGCCCATGATTCGATTTTCGTGGACGGTGCCATGACCCTCAATCACAGCCTCATCACCATCGTTGATTCAGGTTTTGTTGCCAATGCAGCCAGTGGCCAGATATTCGACCTGGGAGACTGGCTCGACTCGGGCCTGTCATCATTCAATATCGGGGTTAACTATCGCAACGGTGGAGCCGGAGGCGGGGATCTGCTTCTTCCTACTCTTGGTGGCAGTTTGGTCTATGACCTGAGCCAGTTTGCGACTCATGGCATCTTCACGATTATCACCTTGCCTACCGAGATTCCAATCTTAAACAACAACTACAATCTGACTGGCGGCGGCTCTTGGAACAACGCCAGCAATTGGAGGTCCGCTTCCGTCCCGAACTCTACCGGCGGCATCGCCAATCTCACGTCCAACATCACCTCTTTCGCAGATGTCAGTCTTGATGGGGACAAGGTTATTGGAAAGGTGTTTATAGGCGACCAAAACAACACGCATCGCTTCAACATCGTTCAGGGTTCCGGCAGCGGGCGGTTGATCCTCGATAACGGTGCCAATGGCCGGGCGCTTGTTAGCAAAGTGCTTTCTAATAACGCCGGCGTCGCCAGGGATGTCATCGGTGTGCCGGTGCTTCTGCGAAGCAATCTGGACGTGATCGTGGGAGCGGGCGGGGCGGGAGCGCGCATCGACATCGCAGGATCTATTTCCCAAAATAGCGGAGGACTCGGGCTGACTGTCATGGGAGGGGGAGGCCTGACGCTCTCGGGAACAGAGGCCAACACTTACACTGGAGCAACGATGGTATTTAACCGTGGCTTCAGCGATGCGGGCAATCCTTCTTTGGTGCTGGCGAAGGCTCCTTCCCTCTTTGGCGGTGTGGCCGGCGGAACCAATCTGCAGCTCACCACCACTGCTGCCAGCAATAGTGCCACCATTGTGGGGGATGTCCGCAATTTGCTAGCCCAAGGAATGCCCCTCTCTGCCAACGCCAATCTTGTCGTGGGCACTGTGATCACTGGGATGTCTTACAGTTCACTTACGAATCTGACAACGATCACGCTTTCAGCCAATGCCACGACGGACTCCGCCTCGGTGGCAACGACATACGGGTCATACACCAACACCATTGCGGCGCAATCCTCCACCGCCACCACCACGCTCAACAGCAAAACCGTGACCCTCACCAACGGGGCGAATACCAACAACTTCTATGTCGGCATGCCGGTCACGGGAAACTCGCGCATCCCGGCTGGTGCTGTTGTTGAGTCCATTGTGAATGGGACCACTTTCACCATTTCTCTGCCTGCCTCTGCGGCGGGCACTAGCATCGCGACCACTTTTGCCACGGATCGGCATATCACGACAAACAGCACTGCTGGCATGTATGTTGGCATGCCGGTCTCAGGCGCAAACATTCCTGTGGGTTCGGTGATTTCCGCCATCACAAGCACCACTCGTTTTGCGATCTCACAGGCACCGACCACGGTCGCCAATGGCACTCCGGCGGTTTTTGGTGTCAGCGTGGCCAATGGCGCGATTCAAGGGGATCTCATCATCGGCGGGGTCAGTCGTGGGATGGGGCAGGTCGTGGGTGCTGGTAACAATACCGCTGTCGTCCATCTCGGCGGCAGTGAGCAGATCGCCGACACTTCAGTGATCCGCTTCGATGCAGCAGCCAATAACAATACTTATTTCAAAATGCTCGGGTTCAACGAGACCGTTGCCGGCATTTCGGACTACACCGCCAATGGACACATTGAAAACACGGAAGGTGAGTTTTTCAACGTGGATAGCACGCTGACCTTGAACACCAGCGGTACGCAGAGCTTTAACGGCATCCTCCGTGATCGGGCCAACAGCAACGGCAGAGGTGTGATGAACCTTGTGATTGCTGGCAACGGCACTCAGATTCTCTCTGGCGGAGGCATCACCTACTCTGGAAGCACCACGATCCAAAGCGGGGCCACGCTGGCGCTGACCAACACGACTGCTTTTGGCAATGGGATCGGAGGAACCGTCGGGAACCGCACCATCACCAGTGCTGGTACCCTGGCGTTCCGTGATTTCACCGCCGGCTACACCTTCGGACGCCTTCTTCTGGGGGGGCGGCTTGAGCGCACAGGCGGAACCGCAAACGTGGGACTGACAGGTGCTACTAATTTCACCTCTAACGTTGCCTACACAGCAGGCGATCCGCTGATGACTCTGCCTTCAGGCACCACCACCGCCGGCCTGGTGCCCGGAATGTATGTCTCCGGGGTCGGGATTCCTCTGGGAACCAGAATCCAGGAGATTCTCAGCAGTTCGACGTTCACACTGACAGCCGCGCCCACCACCTCCACGCCTGTGGGGGGGGACTGGCTTGCTTATCGTGGTTATGTGACCGGCGGTGTGGCCGTGCTGAATGCAGGTGGAACCACTTCCTTCTCACCAAGCACTTATATTCTCAATGCTGGCAATGCCCCCACCGAGTTTCAGGTGGAAGGTGGCAACTTCGACATTAACGGCGCTGAGGTGCTGACCCAGGTCAGTTGGAGTGGCCGGGTGGTGGTCCAGGCTGGCTCGCTCAACGTGATCGGCACCGGCACGATTGGCAATCTCCAGACCACAGGGGCGCGTCTGACCATCAGTGGCAACAGCTCGGTGGCAGGAGATGTAAACTTGGTAGGTAGCAGTCTGCTCCTGTTTGGAACGAGCGGGACCATCGGCTCTCCGACAGCGATCAATATCTCTGGCGCGGGGGACACGCGGTCAGGGCAATTATCCGGTTTGGAAATCCAAAACAGCGGTGTCGGCAATTCTAACCGAATTGGCGACGCTGTGCCGATCAATTTGAATGCAGGCCGTTTCATGTTCCTTGGCTTTGGCTCCACTGGTTCGGAGAACTTCTCTGAAACCGTTGGTCTCTTGACTTTACAAGGGGGGGCGAACGCCATTTACACAGTGCGGAGCAATTTGCCAACCGGGTCTAACACCCTGAATTTTGCCGGTCTTGCGAGCAGCCGTGCTCCTGGATCGGTGCTGGTCTTCACGGAGAGCGCTCTGGGGCTGTCCACCGGAAGCCAGGTGAACTTCACCAGCGCTCCGACGCTTCAGAACGGCATCATCGGTGGCTGGGCCTATGTGGGTAATGAATTCGCCACCCTCAATGGCACGTCTGTGACAGCGCTGACTTCCTATTCCACCAATAGTTTCGTAAGTGGTGTGAATGTCAAAATCAATGGTTCTGCCAGCGCTCTCCAACGGACCGTGTTGTCCAGTGTTGACGTCAATTCGCTGAATCTTCAGGGTGGTTCGGCCGTCACCATCAACCCAGGCCTTGTGCTTACGGTTAACACAGGTGGCTTGCTCAGTCCCACCACGTCTTCCATCACCGGGGGGAGCCTGACTGCCGGGAGTGTTTCTGGCTACGACCTGCTGGCGCATGTGACAGGAGCTGCCACTCTGAACATCAACAGTTTGATCACAAACAACGGTGGCAACGCAGTCTCACTGGCGAAGTCCGGCCAAGGCACCCTGGTGGTCAATCCCACGTTCAGCCGAGCCGCCACCTACACCTCGGGTGTGAATACGGTCAACATGGTGGGAGGTGCCACGACTTCGGACATGATGGTGGGTGCGCTGGTCACTGGCGCAGGCATACCGGCTGGCACGGTAATAGCCAGCATCAATGGTGCCAGTCAAGTCGTCCTTTCCAATGCTCCGCTGCAGAATGGCACGAACTCAAGCCTTACGTTTACGCTATTGAATTCCTATACTGGTAAAACATATGTCAACGAGGGCATCCTCCAGATTGCACGCGAGACAGATCTGGGCTCCAATCCCGGCGGGTTTATCACAGACCAGCTTGTGATCAACGGTGGCGTGCTGCGTGTCACAAACGACATGGTGATTGATGACGAGAACCGCGGCATCACCATAGGCTCTGCGGGTGCTCGCATTTCCGTGGCCGATAACCGCACCCTGACGATCAGTTCGGTCAACACCATCAACGGCTCCGCTGGAACGCTGTTCCTCAACGCGTCCGCCAATAACACGGGTAATTTGGTCATTGAAGGTAACAATGACCTTTCCGGTGGCATCGAAACTCTCGGAGCCAGTGATGTACGGACCGGCACCCTGGCGTCCTCGTTTAACAGCGGGAGTAAATTCGTGACAGTTGCCACCACCGCAGGACTCGAAGTCGGGTCCACAGTTTCAGGTTCTAATATTCCGGCGGGCACTAAGATTGAGAGGATTGTCAATGGTACAACCTTTGAGTTGACTGCTGCCGCCGAAGCAACTCGTGTGGGACAAAATCTCACTTATGGAGACTTCAATGCGATCAAGCTCACGGGTGACAACACCATCGGGCTCATCCGTCTGCTCGGCTCCGAGATGGTGCTCTCCGGCAACAATACGCTGACAGGCAATATCATCATCAACAGTGGTCTGCTTAGAATCGGAGGAAACAACGACTTCTCTGGAGATGTGAGAATGCAATCTGGTGAACTCCGGATCGAGAGCGCCAACGCCTTGAACAGATCGGGTGGTTTTGGGCTGAGTATTTCCAGCGGCATTTTCAATATGAACGGGAACTCCGTCACGCTCTCATCACTGTCTGGTGGGGGGATCATCACCAACGATGGGACTTCCAGCGCGGTTCTCACCGTGAACTCGAACGCAGACCTGACTTTCAACGGCTTTCTTTACAATGGTTTGAGCACCGACAGCCCGCTCTCGCTGGTCAAGACCGGGCTGGGAATTTTGACGCTGGGCGCTGGCAATGTTTACAGCGGTCCGACAGTCATCCAAGGCGGCGGCATTGTGGTCTCCAGCCTCAACTCTGGCAGTTTTGCCAGCAGCATTGGTTCGTCAACCAAAGCAGCTGAAAACCTTGTTTTGGACAATGGCATACTGCGTTTTGTCAGTGGTACAGCCTCGTTCACTGACCGCTCATTCACGATGGGGGTGGGTGACAATGCTGCGACAATTGTGGCTGACGGAACACGCACAAGTGCCGCTTTGAGCATCGGAGATGCTGGCTTTTCGCCTGCCGTGGCCTACCTAGGATCAGGAAATCGGACGTTGACCCTCAGCGGTTATAATGTGGGGACCAACACGTTTAACTTAGCGCTTGCTGACGGGGCCGGCGGCGCCACGTCGCTCGTCAAAAATGGTCTTGGCACCTGGGTGCTCGGAGCTGCCAGCACCTTCACGGGAGAGACCAGAATCAACGCGGGTATATTGGCAGTCACGGTTGACGGGGCCTTGGGCGGGGCCGGCGGCGCGGGAGTGGTTATTGCGGGAGGCACCAATGGCAGTGCGCTTCCAGGCGGTCTGAATGCAACCTTTGAACTTCGTAATGTCAATTATGACACTTTTGATTCGATCTACCTGTCCGGTGGCACCCTTGCGGCCTCGCAGGGAATCAGTTCATGGGCGGGATCTGTGTTTGCCGCAGGAGTCTCCAATATCTTTGTGGCGGCGAATTCATCGCTCACTGTGAAAGGAACCCTTGGGGGGGGCGGTTCCATTACGCAGTTGGGAGATGGTGTCCTGGTGCTTAGCGGGCAGGTTGATACTAACACTCGGAACGGCATCACCGCATCCAATCCAGACTACAATCTGCTGGCGGGAACGCTGCGTCTCGACTATGCCGCTACCAATAACAACAATAGCAAGTTGGCGGATACTGGCAGGCTTACTCTGGGTGGTGGCAGGCTGGGTGGAGTGTTGCAACTGACCGGTGGTTCACATTTGGAGACTGTGCTTGCCACCACTCTGAATCCAGGCAGCAATCAGGTCACCAGGCTCACGGGCGCTTCGATGCTTCGTATGAATGCGATCACGCGCAGCACCGGTGCCACGATCAAATTTAGCGATAACGACGTGGCCAGCACAGACACCAACAATGTCGTCGGCATTCTTGGTGCTTGGGCGACAGTAGGCGGTTCGGACTGGGCCATCAAGAGCACCACGAGCGACACTGGCGGCACCATCACAGCGGGCGGCCAGGACGGCCTGATCCGCGCCTACACTGCTTACACCCCGAGCCTAGCCACCAATGACTGGGTGCTGACCAGCACCACTGGCAACATGAACGTCACTGGTGACAATACTCAAACCGCCCGTAGTGCCAATACTCTGCGTTTCTTCACCCCAGACGGGGTTGATTTCGAGCGCCGCGTCACTCTGCACGGCGCCAACTTGCTCAATGCCGGTGGCATCCTGGTTTCCTCGAACATGGGTTCCACGGCGGTGCTGATCGACGGGTCTGGAACACTGACGACCGGGCGCCAGGGCACTCTAGTGGCGGACTTGCTGGTCTTGCAAAACAACCCCTTGGCGGCTCTCGACATCTCTGCAGTTCTCGCCAACAGCCCGGCGGATCGCGAAAGCCGGGCTGGCACGACTACCAACGGCTCGACCACCGTGACATTGACAGGAATCGCTAACACCGCTGACTTGAACACGGGGATGCGGGTCTCTGGGCTTGGCATCGCCGCCAACACGACCATCACGGCCATCACGGCCAGCACGATCACCTTGAGCACGGCGGCTGGCCCTGGTGCTGGAGCTGGAACCTTGAGCTTTAACCATGACCGTGAGGTCGCCGTTAGCAGCCGTGCTGGTACCACCGATGCGGCCAGTACCACGGTCACCGGTATTGCCAGCACGGCGGATTTGTTCAATGGCATGTATGTCAGTGGCCCAGGCATTGCGGCTGGTACTAGGATCACGGCCATTGCAGCGAATTCCATTACTCTCAGCGCACCTGCCAATGCGGGTGCAGGTGTAGGCACGCTGGATTTCACCACTGTTTTAGCAGGGAGCACCGTGGTTGCCATGAGCAACACATCAGGTCTGTTTACTGGCATGATCGTTACCGGCCCTGGAATCGCGCGGGACACTAGAATCACCGCTATTAACGCCAATGCCAGCATCACGCTGAACACCGCGCCTTCCACGGAGGCCGGGGTAGGCACACTGAGCTTCTCCCTGCCTGTGGGCTTGGACAAGATGGGGGTTGGTGATCTGATACTCTCAGGTCTCAACACCTACACCGGCATAACCACCATCAATGCGGGTGTTCTGACGGTTAATCAGTTGGGAGTTTCGGGAATTGCCAATGGGACACAATTGACATCCTCCAATCAATCTTTGGGCAGAACTCTTCTGTTTGGAACAGTCGGCGGGCCCGTGGGCTTGACCGATGGGCTTACTTTTGGCCAGACCGTCTCAGGACCGGGAATTCTTACCGCTGGCGCGACCATCACTGGAGTCGACAGAGTTGCCAACACCGTGACCTTATCCTCAGGCGCGGTTGTCAGCACGACTGCGGCCCTGACCTTCGGAAACAATATCACGGCACGCGGAAATTTCTCAGCCACAGTGACGGGCACGGCGGCCAGCAGTATCGTGGCAAACATAAACACTCAGGGGTTGACCCCTGGACAGACGGTGACTGGAAACGGAATGCTTCCTGGCACGATCATCGTCGCCATTTTGGATGGAAATCGGTTGCAACTCAGCCAGGAAGCTCAGGCTGACGGCACGCTCGTGCTCAACTTCGGAAGTGCTACTCTGACAAATGGTAGCATGACTGCTACCACCCAGCTTGGCACACTTGTTTCTGTCAGCAGCACGCTGGGTCTTTTCATCGGCCAGTCAGTCTCTGGTGCCAGCATCCCCACTGGCGCGACGATTACTCAAATTCTCGACGCCACCACCATCCAATTATCTCACGCGGTGGGGGCCTTGGGAACCAATAATCTGGCTTTTGGTAACACTGGAAACATCGGGGCCAGTAATATTGCATCTACCCTTGCCCTGGGGCAGGCAGTAATCACCGTGTCTTCCACTGCCGCAATGAGCGTGGGGCAGGCAGTGAGTGGTACCGGCATCCCTGAGGGAGCAAGAGTGCAAGCCATCTTAAGCGCCACCCAGGTTCGTCTGACTATGCCTGTGACAACATCGGGAGCTTTCGATTTGGTCTTTGCCGGACCGGCTAGCAATCTGGGCGCTTCAAGAAGCTCTCCGTCCAATCTCTTTTTCAATGGTGGCATTTTGCAATACAACGGCCTCAGTTCGATGACCGACCGTGGGTTTACGATAAACACCAATGCAATCTGGGATGTTGGCAATGCGCTGACCACTTTGGTCGTTGGCGGCAACTATACAACGCCGACGACTCCTGACACCTATGCTTTGGAAAAACGCGGAGCGGGCGTTTTGGAGCTGCTGTCCACAGTGACCCCGGGCTCCAATAGTTACGGGTTGGAACGGATCATCATCAATGATGGGACTTTGAGGGTTCGTGCGGTCACTGATAACCAATATGTGCGCAGCGATGTTGGCGGATTGACCCTTGGAGGCGGCACATTCGAGCTGATAGGATCACCAGTGCGAGACACCACGCAGAATATGATTGGCCTCTTCTTGCCCCAAGAAGGTGCCTCTGTGATCAAGGTTTCCAACGTGGCCAACGTCAACACCACGCTACGACTCCAGGATGTGGGTAATCCTGAAAAAGTTAATTTCTCGCCTGGCAGCACAGTTTTGTTCGTGGAAAACCATAACGGCACTGGCAATGCTAGCATCACCCTTGCCGGCGTGTTTGGGCAGGATGTGCAGGTCGTGATGCCTCGTGCGGTCTATCAAACGTCCATTGATCTACAGAATCCTGGAGTGAATTATTTTGCATTTGTGGATTTCAACGGCGGCGGATACACCGTCACGGCTTCTGACAACATCTCCATTGGTGGTTCCGCAGCTCATACGATACAGCCTGATGTGAGCGCCTGGTCCGGATTCATGAATGTGACTGACGGAGCGCTTTACTTTGATGCATTTGCAGGAACGACGGGGACTGATGCCCAGGTGAACACGATCCGCTTCTTTAATAGTGGAACGCAGGTGCTTGGCAACAGCACCGAGCTGAGCGACGTCGTCTCAAATGTGACAGGAACACGCTTGCAAGTAGGGCAGGAAATACGCGGCGATAATATTCCTGAAGGAACCACGATTGTTTCGGTGGATGCTGAGGCTCGCACAATCAAGCTGAGCAATCCAGTGTCATTGACTCAAACAAATGCCAGATTTTATGTGGTGGATCTGGCTGCCAGCACGGTCAACATTGGAGGCGCTTTGACATTGAACGGGGGTGCCATTTTGCAAACCACCCATGCTGGAAACCGTCAAAACAGCTTGATGGGAGGGACTATTACCAGTGCTTTGGCTAACAGTGGATCCACCAGCGCTGATCTCATAATTCATAACTGGAATCCGCTCTCACCACTGATGATAGGCTCAAAAATTGTGGACAACGCGGCTCTGGGCCGAGCGGTCAATTTGGTTCATGCTGGAGACGGCATCACAGCCCTCAGCGGTGCAAATACCTACACGGGAACAACATTCCTTCATGGTGGTGTGTTGCGTCTGGACTCTTCATCCGCCCTTCCCTCAAACAGCCACCTGCGTATCCGGGGAGGTGTTCTGGGGCTGAATGCGGCTGACTTCACCCGAGGCCTGGGATTGGGCGCCTCGGAGGTTGATTGGGCTGGAAGTGGTGGTTTTGCCGCATATACGATTGATCGTATTGTCAATATCGGTGGTGGTGCCGCAATGCTCACCTGGGGAGGTGTGGGGTTTGTTCCTGACAATGACTCACTTATTTTTGGAGCTGTTGATGCGGACAGAACCCTGAATTTTCTCAATAATATCAATTTGGGCAGCAAGTCTCGCATGGTTGAAGTGGTCAAAGGTGTGACAGAATCTTCAATTCCTGGCGGAAGGTTGAGTGGTGTTGTCTCAGGAACAGATGGCGGAGTATTGATCAAAGCGGGGCAGGGGGCTTTGGAACTTAATGGCGGCAATACCTATGCAGGTGGGACTTCCCTTGCCGAGGGTACGCTGAGAGGCCTCGATAATGGCGCTTTTGGTTCTGGTCGGATAGATATAGGGACGACGACCGATACCCGCAATGTCAGCAGTGCTTTGGTTTTGGAGTTCTGGGGCTACGACCTGATGAATGACATTCGCATCGGTGGAGTAAACAGCGAAGGCGTCTCCATGCTGATCAATTCAGGCTTGGGTACAACGACCCTCCATGGGGCTCTCACCATTCAGCGCAGTGCGGGAAACAACATGTTCCTCGTGGTGCCAGAGCTCGCACAAACAAACATTGATGGGCTGATTTCCGGTACCGGTGGCATCACCATCTTGGGCGGAGGAATTGCGGAGTTTACGAATTCCAATGATTACGGCACACTCACCGGAGGAAGCGGCCCGGCTATTTCTGGAGCTACGATTGTGCGCAGTGGAACATTGGCCGCTGGGCACAACTCTGCATTTGGTGCTAACACAAACGTCATTGAGCTTGGAGATGCATCCTTCCCGGTGGCTGCTGTGGATTTCGTCACATCTGGCGCCTCGGTGTTGGGGGTTGAACGCAATTTTACTTTTGATGCCAGTAATATACATGCTTTGGGTGGTGTCTTCGTCGCTGGTTCCACAGGCCTGCTGACTGGAAGTGAGGTGCCTCAAAGTGGTGGTCCCGGAGCGTTTTACAGCATCAAAGCAGAGATTAGTGGTCATTTGTTCACTGCCGCAGACCTCAATAAACGAATCCTCGTCAAAGACGAGGCAGAATACGCCTATCGAAACGGCATTTACAAAGTGATCAAAATCAATGCGGATGGGACCATGAACATCGTTCGTGATGACGACTTCAGCACCACGGACAACATGCGTTACGGAACCCAGGTCACCGTCACCAGCAGCGGATCTACCTACTTCATGGCGGCTCCAACGGTTTCTTCAGTCAACAGTTCTTCGGATCCTGTTTACTGGCAGCAGGATATCATCAACCCAATCGTTACATTACAGGTGACAAACCCCTTGGTCACCGAGATAGCGCAGGCCATCGACATCAATCCAAATGGCAGTGGGGACACGATCATCACAGCCGCGAATCCTGTGGTATTTTCTGGCAACGTCACGCTGCAAAACCTTCAAGCTAACACTCAAGAAACTAAGACGTTGACTCTCGATTCCACCGCTTCTGTTGGCACAGGTGTGGTATTCAGTGGCACCATCAGCGAATTCGATGGTGGTAACGACCCGACGGATGACGTTCTGTCTCTGCTCAAAACCGGAACTGGAACAGTCACGCTTTCCGGGGCTAATACCTACCACGGCGGAACCGCTGTTTCCGCTGGCACTTTGCTGGTGAGCAACATCACCGGCTCTGGAACGGGTTCAGGAAGTGTCACGGTAGCGAGTGGCGCTGGTTTGGGCGGCAATGGAATCATTGCCCCGGCGGATGGTTCGAATATCACGATTTTTGATGGTGATGGTCTTGACGATCCATTCAATCCCGACGGTAAATTGATCGTGGGAAATCCAGGCGCTGCCGGAACGCTCGGAATCAACCTCCAGGCGGGCAGCACCCTGTTTCTTAATGGCTCACTTTTGATGGACATCTTTGCTCGTCCTGATCCGCTGACACCATTGATACAGAAAGCCGACATGCTCGACTTTGGCACGGAAGGCGTTCTCAACGGCGCACTGGGCACAGTTGACCTTAGCGGTTCCACCCTCAAGGTCGGCACTGTTGGTGTTCTTCCCGATTCCTTCGAGGTGGGTGATACCTGGCAGCTCATTGACTGGTCAGGCCTTACGTCAACCGGCACTTCGACCATCAATCGTGTGGGCACATTCAGCAACCTCACTGGCGATTATGTGCAGTCAGCCGACTTGCCCACATTGTCCAATATCAGCCTCTACTGGAATATCAGTAATCTTTATACCACAGGCTATATCACCGTGGCTGTTCCGGAACCAGGACGCATGCTGCTCTTGGTTCTTGGCTTGCTGTGTTTGGGCTGGAGAAGACGTCGGCGCTGGTGAAAAAAACGTTTAGCCTTATGGCTGTTATACATCAAGCATGCCAGCGATGAGTGTAGTTACATGATAAATACCTTGCAACTGACGAGGTGAATTCATATCATCGTTTAAATTCACAAAATTCCACCGGCACCCATTTATGAAAGCACAGCAGTTTAGATCGAATCAAGAAAAACGGCGTCAGGCCATGGCTCTCATCATGGTGACCACCACAGTGGCATTGATTTCCATTCTGATTGTAGCCATTTTCTCGGTTACTCAGACCGAGTATAAGGCAACCCAGAGTTATGTGGCGGGGCGGAATGCCAAGCAGCTTGCAGACATGGCTGTCAATATTGTGGAAGCTCAGATTCAAAACGGGCAAAACACATCGTTTAGCGATCGGACCATTCATGCAACGCAGCCTGGCATGGTGCGTGTTTACCGGGCGAACGGGGTTTTTAAAGAAGCCTATAAACTTTATTCGAGTTCTAAGATGAAAGTAACAGGCAGTGAGTCTTCCTTGCTTTCATCGGAGAACTTGGTGCCATCGGACTGGAATTCCAACACGCAAAAGGCACGGTATGTGGACCTGAACGAACCGGTGATTCGTCCGGGTGTCACCGCCGGGTCTGCGTCCGTGATTTTTCCTGTCATTGACCCGCGTGCGGCTCTCAATTCCCTGCCAGGTGCCGCTACTCAATATTCTCCCAGTAATCCAGCTCCGAGCGGGGCGCAGACCAGCCAGGTTGAGGGTTTCTGGTACGAGAAAAACACGACCTCAGGCCAGACATACACCGAAGTTGTCACACCTTTGGATACCAACGATGGCACAAAGCTCCGCTTACCAATGCCTGTTGAGTGGCTATACATCCTTGAGGACGGCACGACTGGGGCGCTGGATAGTTCCAATCGCTTTGTTAGCAGCAATCCTGCTGTCCAGCCGCAAGCCTCCAACCCGATTGTTGGGCGTGTTGCCTTCTGGACTGATGACGAGTCCTGCAAAATCAATGTGAACACTGCTGCTGAACCAACCTTTAGCGGCACTCCATTTTATTATCATGAGCGTGATCGCCGCTGGGCGCACTTTCCAGGAACCACCGGCGAATATCAGCGTTACCCAGGTCACCCTGCGACTGTCGCGCTAAGCTCCGTCCTTGCTCCAAACATGCGCCTGGATCCGCTTTCTCCAGACCCAGGATTCAGTGATCAGAACATAGTCGATATCAAAGAAAAGATTTATGCGTTGATGCCAAAAATCTCTGGTGGAGGCTCTTACGCGGGCACGCGGCCGTTCGTGAATGATTACTTCTCCACCTCAAATGGCGAGACCGCCTCCGAGGCACAGCTCGTGGTTCTTGATGCGGCCAAAAAAGAGCGTCTGTTTGCGAGCATTGATGAAATGATCTTTACAGACGCCCTGTTCGATACAACCAACGGAAGAGTGCCAGCGAAATATAATTTTCCTGCTGGTACACGTGTCCTTTTTGACCACGACACTCTGGAACGTTCCCGTTTCTTCCTTACCGCCCATAGCCGGTCTCCGGAATTCAGCATTCATGGCCTGCCTCGCGTTTGTATCTGGCCGGTCCATGAAAACGACAGTGTCAGCAACCCTCTCAGAACGAATTTTGACAACGCCATCGCGCTGGCCTCGACGCTCAAGAGCAGCAATGAGGCGCTGGCCATGGCCCGTAGCTATTTCTTTCGACGGTCCCGTGCGCACAATGGAGACTACGACGTGGGCATCTCCCGAAACGATCTTTTGTTAAAGTATCTTGTCTCGCAGATGAGTTCACTGACATGGCCCGCCACTTCAAATCTTGGCAGCTCTACTAGTTTCCTTCAGAAATATGGGATTAGTAATGTTAATCAGCTCGCGGCTCAATTCTTCGACTACGTCCGCTGCACAAACTTGTATGATGGCATCTTGGCCCGTGGCAACACCGATGGGTTGCGGGCGCAGAATAAGTCTGGAACGGATTTATATGCCGCGCGGGACACAATGGCCAACACATACAAAACTTTCACCAACCAACGCATTACGGACGCTCCCACCAGCATTAATCAGGTCAATCAATCCAGAAGCGATAACTGGGGCGTTGTCCCAGGGCATGGCCAGGTCACTCCGGCAGTCTGGAAAGCAGGCACCGGCGCTGCTCCCGGTGGGGGGTACCGTGGTTTTGGCCGCAGTATCACCCTGTCGGAACTGGGCTTTCACTTCATTTGCACCGCTGATGGCGATAATGATGCAAATGCCATTGATTTCGGGGGAGTACTGAGCGGAGGTGGAACCGCTCCGCGCGTGGATCCAACAGTGGAATCGAATACCACAGTTCAGGTGCTCAATTCCATCGCGTATCCGGGCATGTTCACTGCAACGTCGATTCCTAAGAGCAACGCAGGCGCTGTCTGGTATTCCAATTTCCCACGGTTGTCAAAGAATGATAGTTCGGCCTCAGGGCTTTTATATGGGACAGTGGCCACTGGAATTGCTGCCAGGCACCCATCACGCCATCCAGGATATGATCCCAAAAACTGGAACTTGACCCTGGAACAAGACACCCCGCTCCTGCCCGGCCAGAGTCGAATCCAGGCGGTTGTTTTGCTTGAGGCTTTTTGTCCAAGTCTTGGCTGGACGAAAATACGTCCTGAGTACACCATCGAGCTGGATGGTGACTATGTGGGACAGATTTTTCTAACGGATTCCAAAGGAAACAAACAGCGTTTGTTTGACACCTCAGGAGCACTCGTCATCAAATCCAACGGAAATCTGTATGAGGGCAACAACAACGCAGGGTCTCACCCTGTCGGAGGGCACTCAGGGCCTTCCAACATTGCAGGAGATAGATTCACCCGTTCCATCAATGGCAACATCGCAGGGCGTGTATCCATGCCCTCAGATGCCACAGATCCTCAAGATCCGACTAAAAGATACAATAATGGTAACACTCAGGGGCATCAGTCATTGCGTGACTATGCTTTCACCAGCAATTTTTTGACGGTTGCTAACACGGGCAGGCTGACATTGGAGTTTCCGGGGGGGGATTTTGTGATCAAAATTCACGACTCGCACAACTGGGGGCCTTCAACGGTCATTCAAACCATCAAAGTAAACCTTAGAGATTCAAAGGCTCCAACGGACATTCCCGTGCCCGTGCTTTATGGCTCGGCCAAAGCAACCCAGCTCAGGACTAACGCTGGTTACCCGGCGCAGATTAATATGAATTATGATCAAAGAATTGACGGCTACGGGAGAATCAAATACACGCGCTCTCGTCAGGGGCCGCATTATTGGTGTTATAACTTCGGCGGAGCGCTCTATCGAATGTCGGGGCAGGTCAGTTCCAGTTATGGTCAGCCTGGGAAAAATCTGTACCAAAACCCCCCAATTGCTGTCGCCTATAAGGATACCATTCCAGGTGTTTCAAACGAGATGCGTCAGGCTGTGCGAGGCAGACTCGACACGGAGCAGGCCATG
>Ga0058864_1005304_pt1 | contig 37754 bp, 42 predicted proteins | sample TNRReaAnaerobRNA_FD_61087 | JGI IMG/M metagenome (GOLD analysis project Ga0058864, IMG submission 61087) | Wastewater treatment Type I Accumulibacter community from EBPR Bioreactor in Madison, WI, USA - TNR Reactor, Time B -10min-Anaerobic_... | ecosystem: Engineered > Bioreactor > EBPR >... | reverse complement strand
CTATTTCTCCATCAAATATTTGTCTCAACATAAAACTCAATTGAAATCCTTTTTTCGACATTTCGTCGGCAAAAACAGCACTTTGTTTGACCAGGGTGCAAAAGAGCGGACAATATTTTTTTACAATTTATTTATATTTCAATTTTTCAAATATTTTTTTTGAAATTAATTGTGTTAACTTTGCAATAGCGAAAAATGTATACAACCTGCCAAAAAATCAACTGGTACGCATTTTATGTACGGTCGAGATCAGAAAAGCAAGTCCTTGCTCGCCTTGAAGAAGGTGGCTTTGATGCCTATTTACCATTGATTACGAGAATTAAGCAATGGAGTGACAGGAAGAAAAAAGTTCAGGAACCATTGATAAAATCTTATGTTTTTGTCAAAACTGAAGAGATTTCTATTCGTGAGGTGTTGAAGGTACCGGGCATCGTTTTCGCATTGAAATATTTAGGGAAACCTGCTGTTGTCAGAGAAAAGGAAATTCAGAATTTACGGATTCTGACATCAGGAGAGTCAGAAATGATAAGCATTTTACCAATAAAAGACCTGACAGTTGGAGACCGCATACGTGTGATGCGTGGACCATTTTCAGGATTGGAAGGTGAGTATATCAGGATGAAAGGTAATTACAGGGTGATTGTAAGAATGGAAACATTGGGCACATTGATTTCCGTCGATATCCCTGCCAATTATATAGAAAAGATGTGATGCTGTAGCACAAATTGATTTGATCGCATCTCGGGAACAAAGTATTTTGAACAACTGATTAGCCCATATGGGACTGAGAATAGCGAAGCTGTATCTGAAAAGTTGTGTTTTGTTTCCTAAGTGCTTTATTAACAAACAATTATAAATTTGAGTTGGCACGATATCCTTTCTGTTAAATGATCGTAAATGTTCAGTTTTAGCGAATAAACCTGTTGGAAAACTACGATAAACCCCCAAATAATACTAACAATATAATATATTATGGAACAAATAAGAATTGGAATCATAGGACTTGGCTATGTTGGCTTACCTTTAGCTGTGGAATTTGCTAAACTTTATCCTGTCATTGGATTTGATATCAACCAAAGCCGGGTAAAAGAATTGAATGGTGGTCATGATGCTACCCTGGAAGTTGAAGATGATTTGCTCAATGCTGTTTTGGTACATCAAATGCCCACAACGAAAGGGCTTTTCCTGTCTGCAGAAGCTGAACATATCAGTGATTGTAATTATTATATAATAACGGTACCTACACCTACAGATAAAAATAACCGTCCGGTACTGACTCCACTCATTAAAGCTTCTGAGACAGTTGGGAAGGTGCTGAAAAAGGATGATATTGTTATATATGAATCAACGGTTTATCCCGGAGCTACTGAAGATGATTGTGTGCCAGTGCTGGAAGCTTTTTCAAATATGAAGTTCAACCTTGACTTTTACGTAGGTTATTCTCCTGAAAGAATTAATCCAGGCGATAAAGAACATACGGTGACTAAAATTAAAAAAGTTACGTCAGGCTCCACGCCGGAAACAGGAAAAAAAGTTGACCAGCTTTATCGTTCAGTTATTGTTGCCGGTACCCATTTGGCTCCAAGTATTAAAGTAGCAGAAGCTGCAAAAGTGATTGAAAATTCTCAAAGGGATATCAATATAGCATTTGTGAACGAACTTTCGAAGATTTTCAATCTGATGGGTATTGACACCCACGATGTGTTGGAAGCTGCATCCACTAAATGGAATTTTTTGAAATTTACTCCTGGCCTCGTAGGTGGACACTGTATTGGGGTGGATCCTTATTATTTGGCACAAAAAGCACAGGAAGTCGGGTATCATCCGGAGATTATTCTGGCTGGTAGAAGGCTAAATGATGAAATGGGCAGGTACGTCGCAGGTGAAACCGTAAAACTAATGATCAAAAAAGGGAAACCGATCAAAGGCAATAAGGTTTTGGTTTTGGGTATCACTTTCAAGGAAAATTGTCCGGATATCAGGAATACCCGGGTGGTGGATATCATAGCAGAGCTGAAAACCTATGGCTTGCATGTGGACATATTTGACCCCTGGGCAAATACTGAAGAAGTCTTTGAGGAGTATGGTTTGGAAATACTAAACAACTTAAAAGATCATGATCATTATGACGGAATCATTCTTGCGGTAGCACACAATGAATTTGGTCAATTGGATCTTTCTTCCTTTAAATTAAAAGGAGGTGTCATCTATGATGTGAAGGCATTTCTGGATAAGGATCTGGTAGACGGCAGACTTTAGGCGGTATAACGGTTTGGATCGTCTAAGCTCAAGACCTTCATTATCAGACTTCGAATTGTTTTAATTGTTCAATTGTTCTTTCGAATCCCGAATTTTCAAATCTTCAAATCTTCGAATCTTCAAATTTTCAAATCTTCAAATCCTCGAATCTTCGAATCTTCAAATCTTCAAATCTATTAACCCATGAAAGGTATAATTCTTGCCGGTGGTGCAGGAACAAGGCTGCATCCGCTGACGAAGGTGGTTTCTAAACAATTATTGCCTGTTTATGACAAGCCAATGATTTATTATCCACTTTCCGTATTGATGTTGGCGGGAATCAAAGAGATTTTGATCATCTCAACACCTGAAGATTTGCCCAACTTTAAACGGTTGTTTGGTGACGGATCCGCATTGGGGCTTGAGTTTAGCTATATAGTACAGCCATCTCCTGATGGGCTGGCACAGGCATTTTTGCTGGGTGAAGCATTTATCGGTGAAGATGATGTTTGTCTTATTTTGGGAGATAACATATTTTTTGGTGCCGGATTGCAAAAAATGGTGCTTGAATCAGTCAATACGGTGAAAGAGGACGGTAAAGCAGTTATTTTCGGATATTATGTGGATGATCCTCAGCGCTATGGTGTGGCAGAGATGGATTTGGAAGGTCGGGTTTTATCGATTGAGGAAAAGCCGGTTCAACCAAAGTCTAATTATGCAGTGGTCGGACTTTATTTTTACCCCAATGATGTGATCAGAATTGCCAGATCTGTTAAGCCTTCTTCCAGGGGTGAATTGGAAATAACTTCTGTAAATCAAGCATATCTGCAAAATAGCAGGCTTCAGATAAAGCAAATGAGTCGTGGATTTGCCTGGCTGGATACCGGTACACACGAGGCATTGACAGAAGCCACTGAATTTGTGAAAGCGGTCGAAAAACGTACAGGTTTGAAGATCGCATGTCTGGAAGAGATCGCATTGAATCAGGGTTATATTTCGAAGGACATCATAAAACGATCTCCGGATTTTGCTTTGAATAATGCATATGGCAACTATCTCAAAAAGCTATTAAAAGAAACGAAGGAATAAATGATAAAAAAAGTTGCTGTAGTCACCGGAGGAGCGGGATTTTTAGGATCACATCTTTGTGACAGATTGATGGCTGAAGGCCATGAAGTGGTTTGCATAGATAATTTGTTGACTGGAAACCTGGATAATATAGCACATTTGTTTGGAAAGGAAGGTTTTCATTTTATCCGGCATGATGTGACAAATTATATACACATACCGGGTAAAGTAGATTTTGTATTGCATTTTGCATCCCCTGCCAGTCCTATAGACTATCTGGAATTACCGATTCAAACTTTAAAGGTTGGATCTTTGGGCACACATAAAGCGCTTGGATTGGCAAAAGATAAACAAGCAGTTTTTCTTTTAGCCTCGACCTCAGAGGTTTATGGAGATCCATTGGTGCATCCCCAGCAAGAGAGTTATTGGGGAAATGTCAATCCGATCGGACCGCGAGGCGTATATGATGAAGCCAAGCGTTTCGCGGAGTCCATGACAATGGCGTATCACAGATATCACGGTGTTCAAACAAGGATCGTCCGGATATTCAATACATATGGTCCCAGGATGCGATTGAAAGATGGCAGGGCGCTGCCTGCGTTTATTTCGCAGGCTTTAACCGGTGAAGACCTGACAGTTTTCGGAGATGGCAATCAAACCCGTAGTTTTTGTTACATGGATGATTTGGTGGAAGGTATTTACAGACTTTTACTTTCCGGAGAAAACTACCCGGTAAATATTGGTAATCCTGAAGAGATCACCATCAATCAAATGGCAGAAGAGGTGATCAGATTAACAGGTTCAAATAGTAAAATCATCAACCTGCCGTTGCCTGAAGATGATCCGAAAATCCGAAAACCGGATATCACAAGAGCGAAAAACATTTTAGGCTGGTCGCCTAAGGTGGATCGTGAAACAGGTGTAAGGAAGACGATTGAGTATTTTAAGGCGGCGATGGGGAAGGGAGAATGAACTGTGAGTTGTGAGTAGTGAACTGTAAACTGTGAACTGTGAGTTGTGAACTGTGAACTGTGAACTGTGAACAACTTACAACTTACAACTCACAACTCACATTAAACGATGAAAATTGGCCAATAAAATATCTGTATTGAACAAATAATAGTTTATTTGTTTAATACAACGATTTAAATGATTAGAAGTATACTACAACAGCAACGCGAAGAGCGTGATTTTTTACTACAACAGGCTTACATCTTTCGGATTGAAGATATAGCGAAAGCAGAATTTCTGAATACTGCACTTATAAAACTAATTACCGGCCCTCGAAGAGCGGGGAAATCGGTAATGGCATTGCAGATACTCAAAAATACAAACTTTGCCTATCTCAATTTTGATGATGACATGCTCTTGAAGTTTTTTGACGAAGATGCGGTAATTCAGGGCATGCATGATGTTTATAATGGCTTTAACTACCTATTGCTTGACGAAATTCAAAATTTACCTGACTGGGAATTGTGGGTAAGTAAATTGTACCGGCGGGGTATCAATCTGATCATCACCGGATCTAATTCCAAACTTCTTTCGCACGAGATGGCTTCTTCCTTAACCGGAAGGTATTTGCAAATCACGGTGCTACCATTCAGCTTTGCCGAAATATTGCGATTTACTGAACGATCATTACCGGCTGGCATGCAATTTACACCGTTCGAAACAGGCAGGATACTGGGTTTATTCCAGACTTACTTGTTTAATGGTGGATTTCCGGAAACAGCATTAAATCCAGGTATTTTAAAGAACTACCTTTCATCCCTGTTTGATTCAATATTGCTTAAAGATATTCTAAAGAGATTTCGTGTCAGGCAAACCCAACAATTGTATGAATTATCAAACTTCTTATTATCCAATTACACAAATCTTTTTTCATACAATCAGATAAAGGATTCATTGAGTTTTAACAGTGTAGCTACTGTTCAAAAGTTTATCGGATATCTGGAAGAACCTTATTTATTTCAGCATATCACAAGGTTTGATAACAAGATAAAGATACAGCAAAAATCAGCACAAAAAATATATATCATTGACAATGGGTTTGTAAAATCGCGGTCGTTTGAATTGTCGCCTAATTATGGCCGATTACTTGAAAATCTTGTATTTATTGAACTGTTAAGGCGAGATTACAAACCGGAATTAGAACTTTTTTATTATCGGACACGAAATGATAAGGAAATCGATTTTTTAATTCGGAAAGGTCACCAGATTGAACAATTGATCCAGATATGTTATGATTTCGATCAGGCTAAAGTGATTAAACGCGAAACCAACGCTTTGATCGAAGCTGCAATGGAATTGAATTGTTCTGATCTTTTGATTTTAACCTGGGATAAAGCAGATATAATTGAAGTAAGTAATTTTAAGATCAACCTACTTCCTGTTTGGAAATGGATGCTTGCACAATTGTGAACTGTGAGTTGTGAACTGTGAGTGGTGAACTGTGAACTGTGAGTTGTGAACTGTGAGTTGTGAACTGTGAGTTGTGAGCTGTAAACGGTAAATTAATTGAAAAAATGAAAACCCATCACGATCTTGATGTGTGGAAAAAATCGATAAAGCTTGTAACGGAAATTTACAAGCTCACTGAATCATACCCTAAATCGGAGATTTATGGATTGACTAGTCAAATCAGAAGGAGCGCCGTTTCCATTCCTTCAAATATAGCTGAAGGAGCTGCTCGTTCTTCAACAAAAGAGTTTTCACAGTTTCTATCTATTGCCCTGGGATCAGTCTCTGAGCTTGAAACACAACTAATTGTATCCAATAATCTTGGGTTTATGGAAAACAATAACCTCGACGTCTTGATTGAACAAATAGTGATTATAAAAAAAATTGATAGTAGGTTTGAAAAAATCCCTAACAAAACTGTGAACTGTGAGTTGTGAACTGTGAACTGTGAGTTGTGAACTGTAAACTGTGAACTGTAAACTGTAAACATTGAATAGTAAACAGCTCACAACTCACAACTCACAACTCACAATTTACAGATTACTCACCTGATCTTTGAAATAAAAAGGTTTTGTGTTTTTCTTTTATTCCAATGAAGGACAAGAACCTATGCATGTACATGTGAGGAAGGCAGGTGGTTTTGCAAAATTCTGGATTGAACCAGTGGAATTGGATTTTTCTCAGGGAATGAAGGTTGGGGATATTAAAATAGCTGAAGAACTCGTTTTTGAACATTTGGAACTCATTAAAACTAAATGGCATGAAATACATGGTAGCTGATCTTATGTTTATGGCGGTGAAGGCCTGGTATGAAAATGGTAAAATTTGTATTATGTTATCTGATAATAAAGAGATCAGATTTCCTGTTAGTGTGAATGCTAAACTGAGCAATGCCCCTGTTGAACAACTCGTAAATATTGAATTGATATGTGACGGTACAGGTTTGCATTGGCCTGATTTGGATGAAGACTTATCGATAACCGGAATTATTGAAGGCAGATATGGTGCCTGATTGGATTAAAAGTACACCGATCATGCATTTATATTTGTGAACAGTAAACAGTGATCAGTGGATAGTAAACAGCATACAGCTCACAACTCACAACTCACAGATCACAGCTCACCGTTCACAACTCTCAACTCACAACTCGCAAATCATGTGGAAAGAGGTAGAACACGGATAATACGGATCTGACGGATATAAACCGATAAAAACCCGTGCCAATCCGTACAATCCGTGTCATCTGTGTTCTAAAAAACGGGCAACCTTATTCAGGCATTTACAAACAGTGAACAGTGAACAGTGAATAGTGAATAGTAAACAGTGGGCAACTCACAGCTAACAGCTCACAACTCACAGTTCACAACTCACAGCTAACTCTTCTGTGATCAGAACAAATCATCCCAGGAAACAAGAACTAAAACATTCTTCTGTTCGTTAATAAAGTGAATCATTCCTTTACATAAATTTTAAAAGTAATTAAAATGGAAACAACCATAAAGATCAATACCGATGCGATTACTGATGAGTTCATCCAGACGATTAAAAAATTGTTCCCTCATAAAACTGTTGAGATCACCATCCAGGCTGCTGATGAAACAGAATATATACTGAATAATCCGGCATTGACTAAAGTGCTGGAAGACAGGATCGCGAATTATGAAAAGAATCAGAAGACAATAGGTCTGAAAGCTGACGAGTTGGTATGAGAAACATTGAATTTGTCCCTGACGCTTTTGTAGAGTATCTTGAGTGGGTTGAAAGGGATCGTAAAACAGCAATGCGTATTGGAGATCTGATCAGGGATATTTTGAGAGATCCATTTGAAGGCCTTGGAAAGCCCGAAGCACTTAAACATCAGTTTAAAGGTTACTGGAGTCGAAGGATAAATCGTCAACACAGATTGATTTACAAGGTAAAAGAAAATTCAATTGTGGTCATCTCCTGTTATTCTCATTATTAGTAAACAGTGATCAGTGAACTGTGAACTGTAAACTGTAAACTGTGAACGGTAAACTGTGAACTGTGAACTGTGAACTGTAAACTGTGAACTGTAAACTGTGAACGGTGAACTGTGAACTGTAAACTGTGAACTGTAAACTGTGAACTGTAAACTGTGAACTGTGAACTGTGAACTGTGAACTGTAAACTGTGAACGGTAAACTGTGAACTGTAAACTGTGAACGGTGAACTGTAAACTGTAAACTGTGAACGGTGAACTGTAAACTGTAAACTGTAAACAGCTCACAACTCACAACTCACAACTCACAATTTACAGCTCACAACTCACGACTCACAACTCACAGCTCACAAAAGAAAAAATAGCCACGGCTTTAATCCGTAAAAATCCGTAAAATCTGCGTCATTCATGTTCTGAAATTACATGCAATTTTATTCACGCAATTACAAGTTCACAGGAATATACTTTAACGCTAAACCAGGAAAATATGGATCAGCTTCATTTGATTGGCAGGGAAAGGGAATTGTTCATTGATGATATGAGCTTGTATGAGCAGGAGCTTGCTGAAATCATTAGCGGTTCGTCATTTTTGGTTCTTGGAGGTGCTGGCTCAATAGGGCAGGCTGTCGTAAAAGAGATCTTCAAGAGGAATCCTTTGAAATTGCATGTTGTGGATATCAGCGAAAATAATCTGGTGGAACTGGTGCGGGATATCAGAAGTTCATTTGGGTACATCGATGGTGATTTTCAGACTTTTGCACTGGACATTGGTTCGGTAGAGTATGATGCTTTCTGGAAAGCCGATGGTCAGTATGATTATGTATTAAATCTTTCTGCATTAAAGCATGTGAGGAGCGAAAAGGATCCCTTCACCCTTATGCGGATGATTCAAACGAATATTTTTAATACAGATAAAACCCTGGAACAATCCATACGAAATGGTGTAAAAAAATATTTTTGTGTTTCCACGGACAAAGCTGCCAACCCGGTCAATATGATGGGCGCTTCCAAACGGATCATGGAGATGTTCGTCAATAAACGGAGCAGGGATATTCAGGTTTCCATGGCCCGTTTTGCCAATGTGGCATTTTCTGATGGTTCACTTTTGCACGGGTTTGATCAGCGGATCAGGAAGCTGCAACCAATTGTAGCGCCCAATGATATCAGGCGTTACTTTGTGATACCAAAAGAATCAGGTGAATTATGTCTGATGTCCTGTATTTTTGGAGAAAACAGGGATATTTTTTTTCCAAAACTGAGTGAACATCTTCATCTGATCACATTTGCCGAGATCGCAATAAAGTATCTGAAAGCAAAAGGTTTGGAACCTTATTTATGTGCTACCGAGGATGAAGCGAGGGAAATGGTACATCAATTGGATTTAAGCAAACAATGGCCATGTTTATTTACTCTGAGTGATACGACCGGAGAAAAGGATTTTGAGGAGTTTTATACGGATAAGGAAGTATTGGATCTGAACCGCTTTTCTAACCTGGGTATCATTAAGAACAGATTAGCCAATCAAGATAAACTAATTGACGAATTTACTTTTTCTGTCAGATCAATGATTGAGAAAAAGCAATGGTCTAAAGAGGAAATTGTTAAGCTTTTCAATTATATGCTTCCTGATTTACATCATATGGAGACAGGGAAGTATTTGGATGGGAAGATGTAGGTTGAAAAGTTGTTGATTTGTTGATGCGTTTAGTTGTTGATTTGTTGATGCGTTGATTTGTTTAAGAGTTTAATTGTTGATTTGTTTAGTCGTTGATTTGTTTAATTGTTGAATTGTTTATTTCTTATGTCACATATCTTTTCTTTCGAAAAACTTGAAGTTTGGCAGGATGCCAGATTTCTGGCAAGTAAGGTTTATGAGACAACAAAAAATTATACCGAAAACGAAAGGTTTGGCTTAACAAATCAAATGAGGAGAGCCGTATTGTCAGTTTGTTCAAATATAGCGGAAGGATCCTCGAGGACGTCAACAAAAGATCAGGCACATTTTTATCAGATGGCATTTAGTAGCTTAAATGAACTTCTTAATCAGATAATTATATCACAAGATTTGAATTATTTAAATGTGGATGAAGGATTTACATTTCGAGTTCAAATCGAAAAAATATCAAACAAAATCAATGCATTACGAAAAAGCACTTTAAATAATAATCGATTAAACGCATCAACAAATAAACGCATCAACAAATAAACAAATAAACAACTCTTGAAAACAACACATCAAGAAATACTAAACTTCATCCGCCAACTATACAACCAACCTGAAGGCTTCATTCCCCTTCATGCACCGGTTTTTAAAGGCAATGAAAAGAAGTATCTCGAACAATGCATCGATTCTACTTTTGTCAGTTCTGTTGGTCAATTTGTGGATGATTTTGAACTTCAGGTGGCGGCATATACAGGCGCAAAAAAGGCTGTTGTATGTGTCAACGGAACCAACGCTTTGCATCTTGCATTGCTACTTTCCGGTGTAGAAAGAGAAACAGAAGTCATCACACAACCACTTACCTTTATTGCTACCGCCAATGCCATCAGTTATTGCGGAGCACATCCGGTATTTATCGATGTGGATATGGATACGCTTGGCCTTTCTCCGAAGACGCTGAGAACCTGGTTTGAATCTTCAACTTTTCAACGAATCAACAAATCAACCAATGAACCGGAAACAATCAATAAATCCTCCGGGCGCATCATTTCCGCCTGTGTTCCCATGCATACATTTGGGCATCCATGTCGGATTGACGAAATAGTTGATATTTGCAATGAATACCATATATCTGTGGTCGAAGATGCGGCTGAAAGTATGGGAAGTTTTTATAAAGGAAGACATACTGGTACTTTTGGTAAAATTGGCGTATTGAGTTTTAATGGCAATAAGATCATTACCACAGGAGGTGGAGGAATGTTGCTGTTTGATGATGATGAACTCGCCGCTAAAGCAAAGCATTTAACAACGCAGGCAAAAGTTCCGCATGCCTGGGAATTTGTTCATGATAACATTGGCTATAATTTTCGAATGCCTAATATCAATGCAGCGTTGGGATTGGCGCAACTGGAGCAACTGCCCGCATTTTTGGAATCAAAGCATAAGATCGCTCAAGCGTATATAGATTTTTTTGACATTTCGGAGTCCGGAAAGCGTTCATCATTTGATCATGACTGTAATATTCATATCATAAAGGAAACTTCGAATGCTCAGTCAAATTATTGGTTGAATGCGGTGATTTTCCCGGACAGAAATGAACGGGATGAATTCCTTAAAAGCAGCAATGAACATAAAGTAATGACCAGACCTGTATGGCAATTAATGAACAGATTGCCTGTGTTCAGGTCCTGTGAAGCAGGTGATCTAAAAAATGCTGTTTACATTGCTGACAGATTGGTCAATTTACCCAGTAGTGCAAAATGATAGGTCTAAATAAAAGTGTTTTACTGATCGGATATTCCGGACACGGATTGGTTGCTGCCGAAGCCATCATGCTGGCAGGCTTTGAGCTGAAAGGATATCTTGAACGTCAGGTTGTAAGCTATAATCCATTTGAACTTGAGTATTATGGTTTTGAATCAGATCCTGAAGTGTTGGAAAAAATAGGTGATTTTGTTTTATTTCCAGCGATTGGAAACAACAAGATCAGGCTAAAGGTCTATGAAGCGATGATTCAGGCAGGCAGGAAGTTCATTACAGCCGTTCATCCCAAAGCAAATGTAACAAAGTATGCCAGCATAGGAAATGCCACACTTATTTGTCAGGGTGCTTGTGTGAATCCTGCTTCATTGATTGGTAATGGTGTGATCATTAATACAGGAGCCATTATTGAACATGAATGTAAAATTGGAGACTTTACTCATATTGCGCCAGGAGTAGTGTTGGGAGGTAATGTTGAAGTTGGCGAAGGTTCATTCATTGGATCCAATGCTGTGGTGAAACAGGGTGTGAATATAGGTAAACAGGTAGTGATAGGTGCCGGAACAGTGGTGTTGGACGATGTTCAGGACAATCAAGTATTGGTTGGAAATCCGGCCAGATTACTTCAATAATTCCATTTCTTCTACAAAAAGCAAATGTTAAGAAACCGAAATATAGAGTATAATATTTCATTGCTTGAAGCGTTGAAAAAAATGGATCAAGTCGACAGGAAATTACTGATCGTTTTGAGACATGACCGATTTTCAGGCCTGTTGAGTGCCGGAGATATCCAGCGGGCAATTATTCAAAATATGCCGTTAAATACTGAGGTTCAAGACGTATTGCGTAAAAATATTCGAGTTGCCACTCCGGACGATGATTTTGAAAGCATACGCAAAATGATGATTGATTACAGGATGGAGTTGTGCCCTGTTGTCAGTTCTGAAGGTGAAATTATTAGAGTATACTATTGGGAAGATTTGTTTACTGACCAAAAACCAGAGCCTTTGGGGAGTTTCAACCTTCCCGTTATCATCATGGCAGGCGGGCTTGGTACCCGATTGAGGCCTTTGACCAATGTATTACCCAAACCATTGATCCCCATCGGTGAAAAAACCATGCTTGAGGAGATTTTTGACCGTTTTGCAGCACATGGTTGCCACAGATTCTACATTTCTGTGAATTACAAGGCAGCATTGATCCAATACTACATGAATAGCAGGGAATTACCCTATGAAATAGAATACTTTACGGAAGATAAACCAATGGGAACTGCAGGTAGCATCAGTTTACTGAAAGGCAGGATCCTTGAAACTTTTTTTGTCAGCAATTGTGATATATTGATAGATCAGGATTATTCCGAAATCCTTCAATACCATAAAGACAACCAAAATGAAATCACTTTGGTGGCTGCACTCAAACATTTTCCCATTGCTTATGGAACCATCGAAACAGGTGAGAACGGAAAACTGCTTCAGCTTGTAGAAAAACCTGAACTGACTTTCAAGATCAACAGCGGAATGTATATACTCGAACCACATTTGATCGACGAGATTCCCGGTGATCAATTCTTTCATATCACCCATTTAATAGATCAAGTGATGGATAGAGGAGGAAGAGTAGGCGTTTTCCCGGTGAGTGAGAAGTCATGGAAAGATGTGGGAGGATGGAAGGAGTATGTATCGAATCTAAGAAATATGAATTAGTAGATCATTATTTGAAATCACTGACAATAAAAGTTTTGTCGAAGTCAAACTTAGTATCAAATAAATTTTCAAATTTGCTCAAAAAACTCAAATGTAAAAATATTATCCTATGAAGATTTTAGTTACAGGTGGTGCAGGTTTTATTGGTTCAGCCTTGGTTAATTACTTAATATCTGAGACAGGACACCATGTGATTAACGTGGATAAACTAACCTATGCTGGTCATTTGATCTCACTTGAAAAAGTTGCAAACTCCAAAAAATATTCTTTTGAAAAAGTGGATATTTGTGATAATGTTGAAATCAGAAGAATTCTTAATTCTTATAGACCGGATATCATCATGCATTTGGCAGCTGAATCTCATGTGGATAGGTCAATTGATGGTTCTGCTGAATTTATACGAACAAATATCCTCGGAACGCATACGTTGCTCGAAGAAACCAGAGAGTATTGGAAGTCCATTGATAGTGAAAAAGCGAAAAATTTCAGATTCCTTCATGTGTCAACGGATGAAGTGTATGGATCACTCGGCGAATCAGGATATTTTACCGAAAAAACACCATACGATCCTCGTTCTCCATATTCTTCCAGCAAAGCATCGTCAGATTTTCTGGTTCAGGCCTGGTTTCATACGTATGGTTTTCCGGTATTAATTACCAACTGTTCAAATAATTATGGACCAAGACAATTTCCAGAAAAACTAATTCCGGTTGTTATACTAAAAGCCCTTCAGGGGAAAGAAATTCCTGTTTATGGGCAAGGGCAAAATGTCAGAGATTGGCTTTATGTGGGAGATCATGTCAAGGCATTATTAACAGTCGCTTTGAAAGGCACAATTGGAGAAACTTACAATATCGGAGGCCATAACGAGAAAAAAAATATTGAAATTGTGGAATCTATTTGTAGGATATTAGATGATGAGTCTCCTAGAAAGGATGGCAGCACATATATGGATCAAATAACTTTTGTCAAAGACCGACCTGGCCATGATTTCAGATATGCCATTGATGCTTCAAAAATTGAGGATAAACTAGGTTGGAAACCGGAAGAAACTTTTGAAACAGGAATCAGGAAAACTATTAAGTGGTACCTTGATAATATAGTTTGGTGTGAAAAAGTAACAAAAAACAATTACAACCTGGAACGATTAGGTACCAGCTCTTGAATTTAATATTAACGATTCAAAAGAGGAAAATAGTCAAAGAAAATGGTTTAGGTTTCGAGGTTTTAACGAAATCTGATATCATTAAAAACCTTCAAATAATTTAATATTGTAATAATGAAAGGCATCATTCTCGCTGGCGGAGCTGGCACGCGATTACATCCTATTACAAAAGTTGTGTCCAAACAATTATTGCCGATTTATGACAAACCAATGATCTATTATCCACTGTCAGTGCTGATGTTGGCTGGTATCCGTGAAATATTAATTATATCTACACCTCACGATTTACCGAATTTCGAAAAGCTTCTGGGAGATGGTAGTCAGATTGGTTTGAAATTCAGTTACAAAGAACAGCCGTCACCTGATGGGCTTGCACAGGCATTCATTTTGGGAGAAGAATTCATTGGTGGAGATGATGTTTGTTTGGTACTCGGAGATAATATCTTTTATGGTGCCGGATTACAAAAACTTCTGGCACTAAGTGTGGAAACAGTCCAAAAAGAAAATAAAGCTGTTGTTTTTGGATATTATGTGGAAGACCCTGAACGATATGGAGTTGCAGAAGTTGATTCTCAAGGGAATGTTGTTTGTATTGAGGAAAAGCCAAAAGAACCCAAAAGCAATTATGCAGTTGTAGGCTTGTATTTCTATCCGAATTCAGTGGTGGAAATTGCAAAACATGTAAAGCCATCAAATAGGGGAGAATTGGAAATAACTTCAGTGAATGATGCATATCTCAAATCAGAGCAATTAAAACTCCAGGTTCTGAGTAGAGGCTTTGCCTGGTTGGATACAGGAACTCATGAAGCTTTAAGTGAAGCCACTGAGTTTGTGAAAGCATTGGAAAAACGGACAGGCTTGAAGATAGCATGTATTGAAGAGATTGCTTTAAATCAAAGTTTTGTTTCAAGAGACATAATGATAAAATCACCTGATTTTTCTATAAATAATACTTATAGTAACTATCTTAAGAAGATTTTGAAAGAAATTTGATCATAAAATTGAATAATGAAGCAGGAAAAAAAATTGTGTCAGATTTGTAATTTCAAATTTTTAATGTCTTTAGAAAGTCGAAATGAAGTAAATGTTATTAAAATATTATTGACAGGTAAATAAGATTTCAGTTTTGAATTGATTCGAAAGACGGGTTTTATTTTGTTTATATATTTAAAGTCATTTAAGTTTTAACATAAAGATTTCATTAATGTTATTCAATTCCTTCATATTTTTCATCTTCCTTGGTACAGTAATACCCTTATACTATATATTGCCAAGAAATTGGAAAAACCCTTTACTTCTTATTAGTAGTTATTTTTTCTATGGCTACTGGGATTGGCGGTTTACTTCTCTATTAGCTTTATCAACAATCATTGATTATTATGTAGGTAAAAAAATAGGCCAAACGGAGGAAGCTAAAAAGAGAAAATCTTTGTTATTGATTTCAATGATATCCAATCTAGGGATATTAGGTTTTTTTAAGTATTTTGAGTTTTTTGTGGATAGTTTTGTTGCATTAACCAGTACTTTTGGATTACATCTCGACTATTTACACCTTAACATTATCCTTCCGGTTGGAATAAGTTTTTATACCTTTCAAACGATGTCATATACAATTGATATTTATCGAAGAAGGCTCCAACCGTCTAATAGTTTAATGGAATTCGCTGTATTCGTAGCATTTTTTCCTCAGTTGGTTGCAGGACCTATCGAACGGGCAGCAAACTTATTACCACAAATAGCTAAATTGCCACGTGCAACAAGAGATCAGATTGAAAAAGGGATAACATTGATCGTTACAGGATTATTTATGAAGGTGATGATTGGTGATACAACAGGGAGAATTGTAGATCGCATTTTTAGCGAACCAGGAATATACAAATCTCCGGAATTGCTCTCTGCTTTAGTACTGTTTTCTATTCAAATTTATGCCGATTTTTCAGGCTATAGTAGTATTGCTCGTGGAGTATCAAAGCTATTGGGCATAGAATTAATGAAAAACTTTGAACAGCCTTATTTATCAACAAATATCACTGAGTTTTGGAGGCGTTGGCATATTTCTTTATCCAGTTGGCTTAAGGATTATCTCTATATCTCGCTAGGTGGAAACCGAAAAGGAATCCGCGGGACTTATGTAAACCTAATGCTAACCATGCTTCTTGGAGGCTTATGGCATGGAGCGAGTTGGAATTTTGTAATATGGGGCGGATTGCATGGTCTCTACCTTGCCGTACATAAAATGATGATGGGTGACAGAAAACCCCAAACCGAATATAAATATGCTGGTTTAAAAAGTCTTTTTATTTATGTTTTGAAAGTTTCCGGAACTTTCCTCTTAGTACTTTTTACCTGGCTGTTTTTTAGAGCTACCGATTTTCATACTACTGAAATTTTCTTTTCTAAAATGTGGAATTGGGAGGGAAGTGAGTTAACTTATCGGTTTATCGGAATAACAATTTCATTTCTTTTCATAACTCTTCTTATGGACGGTTTAAGCTATTATTCTAAGAGACACACATACATTTTAATGAATCCTAATAAATCAATAAGTTATGGAATTCTTTTATCAATGTTTGTGGTAACAATTTTATATATGTTTCAAGCAGAACCATTGCCATTTATTTACTTTCAATTTTAATGAAGAAAATAATTTTCAATATAATAAAATTTGGATTAAGCTTTTTTTTAGGCTTAATAGTAATTGAATCATACATTCAATTAGCTGAAATTGATTCTACAAGCCTTTCTAAAAATGACTCGTTATTAGGTTCATCAATAAAGCCTAATAAGAAATTAATAGCCTTTAATGAAGGTTTTTATGTTGGTGGTTCAAACAATTATGGATACTGGGGGCCTTCTTATGATCTCCAAAAACCTGATGAATGCTATCGAATGGCCTTAATAGGTGATTCATATGTGGAGGGGCATCAAGTATTTGAAAGAAATCATTTTCGTTCATTATTAGAGCAGGGATTATCCAATAAATTAAATAAAAAAGTTGAGGTTTTAAATTTTGGAATGAGTGGTTTTAATCTTAATGATGGCTTTTGCATGTATTATGATTTGGTTAAAAAGTTTAAGCCCGACTTAACTTTAATCTTTGTTTCTAATGAAGATTTCTCTAATACAAATTCTTCTAATAGAAGACCGAGATGTGTAATTGATGGCGATAGTTTATATATCGACTATTCCTTCAGGGATTTACCAGAATATTTACATCGAGAAAAAACTGCTTGGTACAGAGGACAGAGCACAATTTTAGGCTACATTTTTAGTGCAAAAACATTGATTAAAGAAAAAAGATTACTTAATAAACTATTCCCCAAATGGGTAGTCGCTGAAGAAAGTAATTATGAATTACAATCTAGAAATATTCAGATTGCTTTTAGAGAAAGAAAAATTGTGGAACATTTCTTAGAATCAGATCAAATAATTTTTGTTGGCTCTTCAAAACTTGACGATAAAATTCTTGAAATATTTAATGATAATTCACAAAAACTCATTACAATCCCAAATATTGATGATAAAAAATATCATTATTGGGAGGTAACAGGTTTGTATGGGCATTGGAATGTCGAAGGGCATAGAGAGATAGCAGATTGTTTATTAAAAGATTTAAAAGTGAATTAGTTTGAAAGGAGTAATCCTCGCTGTAGGGGCAGGCATTCGGCTTCACCCCATAACAAAAGTGGTATCAAACAGCTTCTGCCTGTTTATGATAAACCCATGATTTACTATCCTCTATCGGTATTGATGTTAGCCGGAATTAGAGAAATTTTAATTATCTCTACTCCAACCGATTTGCCAAACTTTGAAAAACTCTTTGGTGATGGTTCTCAGTTAGGTCTAAAACTTTCTTACAAAGTTCAACCGTCTCCTGATGGACTAGCGCAAGCGTTTATCCTTGACGAAGAATTTATTGGAAACGATTCAGTTTGTCTGGTTTTAGGCGATAGTATTTTCTATGGAGCGGGTTTTCAAAAAATCCTTGCAGATTCGGTTAGAACTGTAAAAGAAGACAACAAAGCTGTGGTTTTTGGTTACTATGTAGAAGACCCTGAACGTAACGGAGTTGCTGAGATTGGTGAAAACAACAAAGTGCTTAGTATAGAGGAGAAACCAAAAGCACCTAAATGCAATTACCCAGTTGTAGGCCATTATTTTTGTCCAAATAATGTTGTTGAAATTGCCAAAAATGTAAAACCTTCGGATATGAGCGAATTTGGAATTACCTCAGTTGATCAAGCTTATCTTGAGCAAAATACACTGAAACTTCAAAAACTTAGTCTTGGTTTTACTTGGCTTGATACTGGCACTCATGAAGCTCTTACTGAAGCAACAGAGTTTGTAAAAGCCTTTGAAAAGCGGACTGGATTGAAAATTGGTTGTGTTGAGGAGATTGCTTATTTCATGAGATACATCGACAAAGCAAGGCGAAAATCGCTTGCTTTGGATTTGGATAAAAGAAGTAACGTAGTTTATTTAAAAAGTATATGATAATGAAAATAGCACTCATAACTGGTATAACTGGTCAAGACGGAGCTTATTTAGCAGAATTACTGCTTAAAAAAGGCTACAAAGTAGTTGGCTTAAAAAGAAGAAGCTCAATTTTTAATACAGGACGTATAGACCATCTTTTTGCTAAGGATCGAGAAGAAAGCTCTAATTTTTCTTATACATATGCTGATTTAACCGATTCAACCAATCTAATACGATTGATTAAAGAAATTGAGCCGGATGAAATTTATAATCTCGCTGCAATGAGCCATGTTAAAGTTAGCTTTGATACCCCAGAATATACCGCCAATGCCGATGGAATAGGAACTTTAAGAATCTTAGAGGCAATAAGAATTTTAGGAATGGAAAAGAAAACCAGAATTTACCAAGCCTCAACTTCTGAACTTTATGGAAAAGTACAAGAAATTCCTCAAAAAGAAACAACTCCTTTTTACCCAAGGAGTCCTTATGGTGTAGCTAAACTATATGCATATTGGATAACCGTAAATTATAGAGAGGCATATAATATCCACGCAAGTAACGGTATATTATTTAACCATGAATCTCCACTTCGAGGGGAGACTTTTGTTACTCGTAAAATTACTCGGGCTGCTGCCAATATTGCTTTAGGATTTCAACATAGTTTATTTTTAGGAAATTTAGATGCAAAAAGAGACTGGGGACATGCAAAGGATTATGTAAAAGCTATGTATCTAATGATGCAGCAAGAAAAACCTGACGATTATGTAATTGCCACAGGGGTTACCACTCCAGTTAGAGAATTTGTGAGTAAAACCTTTAATTATTTGGGTATAGAAATGGCCTTTAAAGGAAAAGGGAAAGATGAAATTGGTTATATTCAAGGTTTTGATAAGAGTAAACTTGAAGATTTAATTGGAAATAAGGTCGATTACATTAAGGAGGGAATTGAAATAGTCAAAATAGATCCTTATTTTTATCGACCAACAGAAGTAGAACTCTTAGTTGGAGATAATACTAAAGCAAGAACCGTTCTTGGTTGGGAACCAAAGTACAATTTGGATATGTTGGTGGAAGATATGATTTCATCGGATCTTAACCTTATGATGAAAGACGACTTTCTTAAAAAGGGAGGTTTTAAGATTCTACCACAAATTGAAGATATTTTATAATTATTAGAACTATGTCGTATAAAGATTTTGAGATAAAGTACTCAGCAGTTATTCCTGAAGTTATTATTATCAAACCTTCAATAAGCTGGGATTTAAGAGGAAATATTTTCTCATGCTACAACGCTGATTTTTACAATGAGTTTCTTCCTAAAAAGCTTGATTTCAAACATGATAAGTTTGCGATGAGTAAGCAAAATGTTTTAAGAGGCTTGCATGGTGACCATAAAACTTGGAAGCTGGTTTCCTGTGCTTTTGGAGAAATCTATGAGGTGGTAGTGGATCTGCGTCCTGAATCTCCAACCTTTAAAAAGTGGGATGCATTCGAATTAAAAGCGGATGAATATACTCAAGTTTTGATACCTCCGGGATTTGTTAATGGCTATTATGTGAAATCTGAAAAAGCATTATTCCATTATAAATTGGCATATGATGGTGAATATATTGATACTGGGGACCAGATGACTTTCAGATGGGATAATCCTGAATTTGAAATTAATTGGCCATGTTCTGATCCAATCTTACAAGTTAGAGATGCAAAATAAATTAGATTATTACACAGTGTTACTCAGTGTCCTCACCGTGTTAAACTGTGTTCCTAACTATTTAGTATGACACAAGAAGAAATAACCCACGAAATTTTAGATTCTGCCTACAAAGTGCACTCATCATTAGGATCAGAATTATTAGAATCTGCCTATAAAGTCAGCATAGTCTATAAGCTTAGAAAGAAGGAACTTAATGTAGTTGAAGAATAACCTTTTCCCGTTATTTATAAAGAAATAAAATTAGATTGAGGATATAGATTAGATTTATTGGTTGAAAATCAAGTAATTGTTGAATTAATAACCGTAGATACATTTATTAATGTGCACATTGCGAAGGTTTTAACTTACTTAAAATTTGCAGATAAGAAAATTGGTTTACATTTGAATTATAATGTAAAGAATTTAAAACAAGGAATAAAACGACCTATTTTATAAGGATTACAATGGTATTCAGTGCGAACTCAGTGTAACACTGTGTAATTAATTAAAAACAATATGAATAAAAATAATAAAACTTTAGCCATAAATGGAGGAGAACCCATCTCTAAAGAACCCATTTTAATTCATAAACCTTATTTAACTGAAGAGGACTTCAAAGCAGTTGAAATGGCAACTCGCTCCACTTTTGTTTCAGGAGATGGCCCAGACTGCCGGATATTCGAAAAAAAACTAGCTGAATATCTTGGGGTAAAATATGCTCTTTTTGTTAATTCTGCCACAACTGCCCTCGAGTTAGCTTTTAGAGTTAAGAATTTTCCTAAAGGCTCAGAAGTTATAGTCCCAAACTTTACTTATACGTCAACTGCTATTGCCGCAGCTTATAATGTTCTAAAAATTGTTTTAGCCGATGTTTACCCTGATAACGGCAGTATCGATGTTTCAAAATTGGAGGGATATATTAATGAAAAAACTGTAGCGATTGCTGCCGTTGACTATGGAGGAATTCCGGCAGAAATGGATGAAATTATGGCCATTGCCCAAAAATATAATCTCTATGTTGTGCATGATACCGCACAATCGATAGGTTCATTTTATAAGGGTAAAAAAGTGGGTAATATTGCCCACATCTCAACATTCAGCTTCCATGGTACAAAAAATTTAACCACTGGTGAAGGGGGTGCAATTACCACCAACGATGATGCAATTGCCGACCGAATAAAAATTTTAAGGGAGAAAGGTACAGATAAATACTCATTCCTTACTGACAATCTTACTCGCGGGTACTACGAATATGTTGATATTGGAAACTCTTATGTGCAAAGCAATATTCTTGGAGCTCTTGGGGTTACACAGTTGTCGAAACTTGACTGGATGAATCAAAGAAGAAGGGAAATTGCAGTTAGGTATAAGCAAGAACTTGCAGGAATAGATGGTATAGACTTTATGAGAATTACTGATGGAGCTGAACATAACTGGCACCTATTTGGAATACTTGTTCCTGCCGAGGATAAATATTGGATAATGGATGCTTTAAGAGCGGAAGGGGTTATGGCTAATGTCCATTATACCCCATTACACAGGAATAAATACTACAACGGATTGACCACTGATGAAGAATCTCCGGGTGCAATGGAGTTTTTTTCAAGGTTATTAAGGTTGCCGATATATCCTTCGTTGACTGAAGAGGAAGTAGGTAATGTAATTTTTTCTGTTCGTAAAATATTTTTGTAGTTTAATGAAAAGTTTTTTGTGGTGGTTAGAAGATAAAGTATGGAGCACTAGATGTTCCTATAATTTATGGCTTCATGGTCCTTATGGATTATCTAAAGTAATTGAAAGGATTCCTTTTAGGTTTTTGATTAAACATCTTAAGAAATACGGTGCCACTATTGGTGAAAATTGTAGATTCGAGAGAGGATTAAATTTACATCGGCCAATTGGGAAGAAGCCTTTTGAGAATTTGATACTTGGAAATAATGTGTATCTTGGGCATAATACTTTGATTGATTTAAGCAGAAAAGTTACAATAAAGGATCGAGTGATTTTTGCCTCCCGTTGTCAGATTTGGACTCATGCCAGCTACTATGGGGGTAATACGATTGAAAATCATCTATATGGTGAGCATTATGGTGATGTAGTTGTGAACGAAGGAGCACTAATTTATTCAAACACTGTGATTACTCATGGCGTTGAGATTGGTAAGTTTGCAAAGGTTGGAGCATGTTCATTAGTCAATAAATCAATACCTGATTTTGAATTTTGGGGTGGGGTACCAGTTAAAAATTTGTCAAAAAAGTTAAAACTATAGCATGAGTATACTTAAAATTATCCAAATTCCTAAATATGAAGATATTAGAGGTAATTTATCATTTATTGAAGAGTTATCACATATACCATTTAGAATAAAACGTGTTTACTGGATTTATGATGTGCCAGGAGGAGAAATACGAGGAGGACACGCTTTTAAACTACAGCAAGAAATAATCATAGCACTTTCAGGTAGTTTCGATGTGGTTGTAGATGATGGAAAAATAAAGCAAACTTTTTCTTTAAATCGTTCTTATTACGGACTGTATTTGCCTTCTGGCTTGTGGCGACAAATGCAAAACTTCTCCACCAATTCATTAGCAGTTGTTCTAAGCTCTACACAATTTGATGAAAACGATTATATTCGTGATTACGATGAATTTAAAAATTATGCGATATAGAATGAAGAGTAATAGTATTTATAATTGTGTGATTCTTCCTCTCAATAAGGTCTATAACAGAGCAGGTAATATTACAATCGTAGAAGGTTACAAACATGTTCCTTTTGATATTAAACGTATTTACTATCTTTATGATATTCCCGGCGGTGAAGACCGTGGGGGTCATGCACATAAAGAGTTACAACAATTAATTGTTGCTGCAAGTGGCTCGTTTAATGTGCTATTGGATGATGGTATAAATAAAAAAGTTGTAACTCTTAACCGCCCAGATTATGGGCTTTTAGTTGTGCCTGGTATCTGGCGAGAACTGATGGAGTTTTCTTCAGGTGCGATTTGTCTTGTGTTGGCATCTGAATTATATAACGAAAAAGATTATATAAGAGATCACAATATGTTTAATGATTTTGTAGAAAATTATGATTGAAATTGTAAGATATACATCAGATTTTGAAGAAGATTGGAATAAATTTTTAGCTCATTCCAAAATTGATACGTTTTTGTTTAATCGAAGTTTTATGGATTATCATTCTGATCGTTTTATTGATAAGTCATTTTTATTCTTTCGGAAAGGTAAATTGGAAGCTATATTGCCTGGAAACATAAACGGTCAAATTTATTATTCTCATCAAGGCCTAACTTATGGAGGGATAGTTCCTTCTTATAAACTTACTACTAATGATATTTTATCAATATTCGATATTTTTTTAAAGACCATTACAAAAGATGGTCTTAAAGAATTAATCTACAAACCAACACCGCATATATATCATAAATATCCTTCAGAAGAAGATGTGTACGCTCTTTTTAAGCACAAAGCAACAAAAATTGGAAGTAACCTTTCCAGCACAATATATAGAAAAAACAAAATGCCATTTATCGAATCAAGAAAAAGTGGTATTCGAAAAGCAAAAAGAGAAGGGGTTGAGATTTTAGAAGATATTGGTTTCCATAGCTTCTGGGATGTATTGGAGCAAAATTTAACAGCAAAACATGGGAGAAAACCTGTTCATTCGGAACAAGAGATACAAAAATTAAAAAATAATTTTAACCAAAATATTAAATTGTACACCGCAGTCCATAATAACATGGTACTGGGCGGGGTTTTGCTTTTTATTATGAATCAGGTATGTCATGTACAATATATATCTGCAAATGAAGACGGGAAAAACCTTGGAGTGATTGACTTACTCTTTGACTACCTGATAAATTCCAAATATCAAGATATTGATTGTTTTGACTTTGGGCAGTCTACAGAAAATCTCGGCTTATTTTTAAATGAATCACTGATTTTCCAAAAAGAAGGATTTGGAGCTAGAGGTATTGTTTATGATATATATCGAATTGAATTATAGTTATGAAATTGTTTGATGGGTTTTTAATAAATCCTGACGAATATTATACACCAAGTTATCGAATTGGGCCATTCACTACAAATGACTTGGCTAAAAATTACGATATATACCATGACAATAAATTTGATAATGGAATAGCAGTCAAATATATTTCAGAAAATTTCGGAGATAAATATCAGTTTACAATTTCTGGAAAAGCAGGAATTTATCTTGCCCTCAAAAGTTATAATCTAAAGAAAACTGATGTAGTAACCATTCTTACGACTAGTCAGAATTATTATATTAGTTCCTGTGTAACAAAAGTGATTGAAAAAATTTGCAAATGGACTAGGGAAATTGTTGCTGAAACAAAAATTATTTTCGTAAACCATGAATTTGGAACCGTTTATCCTGAGATGGTCAAATTGGTAGAAACTGGCATACCCATTATTGAAGATTGTTGCACTACTTTTTTTAGCCAGAATAAAGATGGTAAAATTGGCAAATATGGCGATTTTACAATTTATAGTTTCCCAAAATTTTTCCCGATTCAATTTGGGGGCTTGTTGGTAATCAATAAAAAAGCTTCTGTCTCACGCTCCGCAATTGATAATAAATCAACAAAATATATCGAAAAAGTACTGAATTGGCATTTGGAGAAAAAAGATGAATTGCTGGAGAAAAGAAGTGATATTTTTAGTTATGCATTGTCACAATATTTAAAACTTGGTTTTTCATATTTTTTCACACCGAGCCCTCTCCAAGTACCATCTGTTATGATGCTTAAAAACAATAGTATTATTAAGGATTTACCTGCATTAAAAACGCATTTGTGGAATCATGGTATTCAATCAAGTGTGTTTTATGGAGAGGATGCATTTTTTATACCAAGTCATCAGAATTTAACAAATAACGACATAACATTTTTTTTTAAAGTTTTAGAGACTTTTATTTTGAATCATAAAATATGATAACTTCAAATATAACCCTTGGTCAAAATGTCTTTATTGATAAAAGTTCTACAATCAATAATGTTACAATTAACTCTAATACTAAAATAGCAGCATATGTAAATATTTTCGGTTCCCATGCGCATGTATTAGAAATTGGGGAAAATTGTTATATTGGACCTAATTGTTTGATAGAGGGATATAATGCTAAAGTAATTATAGGTTCATTTGTTAGTTTTGCTCAAAACATTATTCTCTTAAGCGGTTCTGGGCCCAATGCATCACATTTGATGCAAAGAATTTTTCCTTTGCAAAAAGGTAGCATAAATATTGGTGACCATTCATGGGTTGGTGCAAATGCGATTATAATGCCCAATGTCAGAATTGGCAAATTTTGCATTGTTGCTGCAAATAGTTTTGTAAATAAATCATTTGGAGATTATTCCATAATAGGCGGAACCCCCGCGAAATTAATTAGATTATTCTCACCAGAAGAAATAGAAAAATTACACGGAAATGATTAAATTTTTGGACCTTCAGAAAATTAATAACCAATATAAACAAGAGCTCAAAGAAGTTGCTAATGAAGTGATAGATAATGGGTGGTATCTTTTTGGCAGCTATACTAATTTATTCGAAAATAAGCTAAAAGAATATATAGGGGCAGAATATGCTATTGGTGTTGCAAATGGCCTAGATGCACTAAGATTGATATTTTGGGCATATATTGAACTTGGATTTATGAAAAAAGGAGATGAAGTAATTGTACCCGCGAATACATATATTGCTTCAATATTAGCAATAACAGATAATCAATTAACTCCAGTTTTTGCAGAGCCGGATTTGTCATCCTATAATCTAGATTTAACTAAAATTGAAAGTCTTATAACTTCCAGAACAAAAGCTATACTTGTGGTACATCTATACGGAAATGTGTGTTGGAATGATAATCTTGAACGAATAAAAAAAGAATACAATCTTAAAATTATTGAAGATAATGCTCAAGCAATAGGAGCAGAATGGAATGGATTGAAAACTGGAAATTTGGGAGATGCGGCCGGTTTTAGTTTTTATCCTGGGAAAAATCTTGGCGCACTGGGTGATGGAGGGGCTGTAACCACAAGCGACTATGAATTGGCCACAGTTGTCAGAGCCTTGGGAAATTACGGTAGCAAAAAAAAATATATAAATGATTTTAAAGGGTTAAATAGTAGAATTGATGAAATTCAAGCAGCATTTTTAACCGTGAAGCTTCCCCTGTTGGATATGGAAAATAATAAAAGGAGAATTGTTGCAAAATTTTTTAGTGAAAATATTAAAAACCCTAATATTATTTTACCCGTAGCAAAAGACTTTTTTCAAAATGCTGATTTTAAAATCAACGATCAGTATTTAAACAATAAATCTAAATCACATGTTTTTCATTTATATGTTATTCGTAGCTTGAATAGAGATAAATTACATGATTATCTTAATAGTTCAGGCGTACAAGCTTTAATACATTATCCCATACCTCCTCATAAGCAAAAAGCCTATATGGAGTATAACAATCAAGTTTTGCCAATTACAGAGAAAATTCATAAGGAAGTTCTAAGTTTGCCTATAAGTTCGGTTGTTACAGATGAAGAAATGATTCAAATCACATCACTTATTAATAACTTTTTAGACTAACAATATTGATAAAAGGCAACTCGTATAAACAAATCCTGAAGTCTACTGCTCTCATTGGAGGGTCAGAAATTATAATCATATTATTAAAAATAATTAAGACAAAATTTGTTGCAATATTATTAGGGCCTATTGGAATTGGAATTTCCGGCTTATTTGATTCTTCGTTGGGGCTGGTCGGTACTGTTACTAAGCTCGGCATTGGTTTTAGCTCCATAAGAGATATTTCGAAAGCATCCGAATCAAATGACATTCACAGAATATCAACCGTAATAAAAATACTTAGAACCTGGGTATGGTTCACGGGTTTTCTAGGGTTGTTTATTGTCGCCATTTTCAGTAAAAGCTTAAGCATTTGGGCTTTTGGTGATGATAGTCAGCAAGTTTCCTTTATACTTTTATCTATTGTTATGATTATCATGGCTGTTTCAGATGGTCAATTGGCATTGCTTCAAGGTTTACGAAGAATTGGCGATCTTGCTAAAGCAAAGGTAATAGGTGTTTTCGCTGGTGTGTTAATAGCGTTGCCATTATATTGGGTATATGGTGTTGTTGGAATTGTTCCGGCAATTATTTTTAGTTCATTTGCAGCATTGGCAATTTCATGGTGGTTTTCAAGTCGTGTTCACATAGAAACAGTTTCTCTAAGTGTGAGAGAAATTATTATCGGCGGCGCCGACATGGTACGGTTAGGTTTTTTTGTCGTTATTTCTGGCTTGATTAGTACAGGATCGTTGTACTTGGTTCGGATTTTTATTTCACAGAAATTAAATGAAGAGAGCGTTGGTATATTTCAAGCTGCTTGGTCTATTTCTACAATGTATATAGCATCTGTCTTGGGAGCGATGGCAGCTGATTACTATCCAAGACTTAGTGCCATTAGTGATGATTCAAAAAAGATGAATGTTTTAGTTAACGAACAAACTGAAATGGCATTATTAATAGCAGGGCCTTTAATAGTTGGAATGATTGCATTTCTGAAGCTGATTATCATTATTTTATATACTGACAAATTTCTCCCCGCAATTCCACTATTAGAATGGCAACTTCTTGGAACTTATTTTAAAGTAATATCCTGGCCGCTAGGTTTTGTTCTTCTTGCTAAAGGTGAAGGGAAAAAATTTGTTTACTCCGAGCTAATATATTTTGTAATTTATTTGCTCCTATTGTATTTTGGTTGGAACTATTTAACATTAGAGATAACTGGAGTGGCATTTTTAGTTTCATATATTTTTTACTTAGGGTTTGTTTTTGGTCTGAGCAAGAAGATTACAGGCTTTTTCTATAGTCAAAAGAATATCTTCATAATATTGATATTTTTAATATTATCCATTGTATCAATGGTAAATTCAAGACATATACCTCAGCCATATAGTTATATTGTTGGTGTTCTAATAACAGCAACAGCAATAGCTTATTCTTATTATCGGTTAATAAAATTAATTTCCGTTAGCGAAATAATTCTCAAATTTAAATCAAGATTTCTTAAAAGATAAGAAATGGACACTCCAATTGTATCTGTTATCGTGAGCACTTATAATTCAGCTGAATTTATAATAGAAACTCTCGAAAGCATCAAAAATCAAACCTTTTCAGAATTTGAGTTGATTATAACCGACGATTGTTCAACTGACAATACTATTGATATATGCAAAGACTGGGTAAAAGAAAATCAAAAACACTTTAACAGAGTAGTTTTTTTACAATCGCAGGTCAATACAGGAGTAGTAAAAAATGCAAATCGAGGCCTAGCTGTGGCAGATGGCGAATGGATAAAATTTATAGCTGGCGATGATATTATGAAACCTAATTATTTAGAAGTTATTATGGTGTCAGCTTTGACTTCGTCACATGAACTTATTTGTTCTAAAATAACTCCGTTTCTGAATTATGATGAGACTTATAATATTAAAATTGATAAAATCATTAATTATTGGGAATCCAATTATTCTCTATTTCAAGGTAATCAGTTAAAAAATTATTTAAATAGATATTTTATTCCATCTCCTGGTGTAATTATTAAAAAGGAAATATTATCAAAAACAAATGGCTTTGATGAAAGATTTGAAGTTGAAGATGTGCCTTATTGGTTGAAAATACTTTCAGATGGCTACAGATTTGAACTTATAAATGATTATTTAATTGATTATAGAATACATAACAAATCTCTATCAAATAGAAGTATTGCCGAACCAAAGAGTATAATTGATATGAAAAGTTATAAATTCTCCAAATCAATTTTTCTTTTGATTACACGAAATATCTTTCTTAAATATTGGATGTTAAGTGAGCTGTATAAAGGGTATGTTAAAATTCTTAGAGCTGAGGCACTTATTTTTTTAGGGAATTATCCTAATTTAATAAATAAAGCCGTTTATAAAATTATAACAATAATATTTCTCCCGAATGAATTATTTCGAAAGAATCAAAAAAATAAATCATGAATAGTATTGTGGTTAAAATAAAAAATGGTCTTGGAAATCAGATGTTTCAATATGCTTTAGGTCGAAAACTCTCTATATTGAATAATTGCCCCTTGTCATTTGATATTTCGGAGTATTCTTCTGATCTTAGAAATCATGAATCAATTGAATTGAATATTCATAGATTTAATGTGGTTAGCGAAATCGCTAATTATTCTGAAGTGGAAAGGATTATTTCTAAAAGAAAGTTTAGTTGTAAGATACTTAATTATTTGGTATTTATATGTAATAGGCTTGTTGGTCCATTTTTCTTTTATAAAAGGGATTATATTAAAGATGAGTGGAATGATAATATGAATGTATTGAAAGTAAAGGCTCCTAGCTATCTAGAAGGCGATTGGGTCAATATGCATTACTTTGAATCAATTGAAGAGCAATTGAGAAAAGAATTGTCGTTAAAAAAAGAGTTGGAAAATTATTATTATAACGACTTAAAAACGCAAATATTAAATACTCCAAATTCAATTGGAATTCATTTTAGAAGGAATTATGAAAAACTTTCGCCAGCAAATGAATATTTTGGGGTTCTGCCTTTAACCTACTATTATGAAGCATTAACGCACCTCAAAAAAATTATTAATGCCGATTTATCAATATTTGTGTTCTCAGATAACCCAATATGGGTAGCAGATAATTTTATAACATCCCATAATATTAAAATATTGTATCGCTCAGACTTATTAACTGATGCACATGAATTTGAGCTACTCAAAAGCTGCAAGCATCAAATTATTGCAAATAGTACTTATAGCTGGTGGGCAGCTTATCTGAATAATAATGATGAAAAGGTGGTTATTGCTCCTAAAAAGTGGTATTTAAATTATAAAGCGCAAAAGTGGTATGAAAAAGGATATTTAACTCCTAAAGAATGGACTCTTGTGTAGTTTGAATAACATTTAATGAAAATATTATGGAAAGAAAAAAAAATACACCCCAACCTATATTGGTAACTCAACCTGCATTGCCCAGTTTATCAGAGTTTATCCCATATCTAGAAAAAATTTGGGAAAGCAAATGGCTCACCAATAATGGTCAATTTCATCAACAACTTGAAAGTGAATTAGCGGATTATTTAGGAGTAAAATTTGTTTCATTATTTGCAAATGGAACTTTAGCATTATTAACAGCCCTTCAAACTTTGAAGATTTCAGGTGAGGTTATAACCACTCCTTACAGCTTTGTTGCAACAACTAATGCCTTATGGTGGAATAATCTAAAGCCTGTTTTTGTGGACATTGATCCGGAATACCATAATCTTGATCCTGAGAAGATTGCAGCTGCAATTACGCCAAATACTACCGCAATAATGCCAGTGCATGTTTATGGAAATCCAGCAAATGTAGAAAGGATTCAAGAAGTTGCTGATATCTATGGACTTAAGGTCATTTACGATGCTGCTCACGCTTTTGGAGTGAAGTACAAGGGAACCTCGGTTCTAAACTATGGTGATTTATCCATCTTAAGTTTTCATGCGACCAAAGTATTTAATACTTTTGAAGGTGGAGCAATAATCTCTCATGATGAAAAAACCAAGAAAAGAATTGACTATCTTAAGAATTTTGGGTTTGCAGATGAAGTCACGGTTACTGCTCCGGGAATAAATTCTAAAATGAATGAAGTACAGGCTGCATTCGGGCTTTTGCAACTAAAGAATTTAAAATCTAATATAGATAAACGTAAAGAAATTGCAGAACATTATAATAAAGGCTTGCAAGGTTTAAAAGGTATAAAACTGTTTAATGAATTTCCTGGTACGGAGGATTATAATTACGCTTATTACCCGATTTTTATAAATGAAATAGAATATGGCAAATCACGCGATGAATTATATTTATTTCTAAAAGAAAATGGTGTTTTTGGTAGAAGGTATTTTTATCCTTTGATTAGTAATTTTCCAATATATTCAGGCCTCGAATCTTCTTCTTTAGATAACCTTAAAGTTGCTAATAAGATTAGTAATGAGGTTATATGTTTGCCTATATTCCCAAATCTAATGTTAGATACAGTATTACAAATCATTAATCTAGTTAAAAATGTACAATAAATATTTTGTTTTATCAGATAATTATCAATTATATTTAAGGTTTATTAAGCTGTTAGAAGCTAAATCTTTAATAAACAGTTTTGATTTTTATTGCAGTCCTGAAAATGATATTATGATTAATAAAGGATTGCCGGCATTAGATGTAAAAAAATCGTTCATTGATTTAATATCAAAATATTCAATGGGCTTTTCAATACATTCAAAACAAATGTTTCCCAAAGAATTAGTACAAAGTATCCCTTGTATCAATATACATCCAGGTTATAACCCGTTTAATAGAGGATGGTATCCTCAGGTTTTTTCCATAATAAATGACGAAGTAATTGGTGCAACTATTCATTTTATGGATGAAAAATTAGATAATGGAAAGATAATCGAACGTATTAAAGTGGAGAAAGAAATCTGGGATACCTCCGAAACGCTTTATCTAAAAATTCTTAATGCAGAAATGATTCTTCTAGGAAATAATATTTTTGATATTATTAATGATAGTACAAATCCATTTGAACCTGAGTTTTTAGGCAAGCTTTATTTGAAGAAAGATTTTGATGAATTATGTAAGATTTCTTTAAATCAAGAAGGTAGATTTGAAGATTTTTATAATTTGTTGAGAGCAACAACTTTTTCTAATTATCAAAATGCTTTTATCATTGATGAAAAGACCGGGAAAAAAATATATATATCAATAAATATTTCTTATGAGTAACAAAGAGTTTGTTCTTAGTATTTGTTGTATTAGTTATAATCATGAGAAATATATTTCTGAAGCTTTAGAATCATTTCTTATGCAGATAACAGATTTTGATTATGAGATTATTGTTGTTGATGATAATTCTCCTGATAGTACTTTTCAGATATGTCTTGAATATCAAAAAAAACATGCTAATAGAATTAAACTATTTAAAAACGAAGTTAATTTGGGACCAATTCCCAATTTAACTAAAGCACTCAATTTATGTACTGGTAAATATATTGCTTGGTGTGAAGGGGACGATTATTGGACAAATCCTTTTAAACTTCAAAAGCAGGTGGATTTTTTAGAAGCCAATCCCGATTTTTCGCTTAGCTTTCATAACTCTCTTATTAAATGGGAAGATGGTTCATTACCTGATTCACTTTTTTGTCCACCTAATCAAAAAGAAGTATCAACAATTAAAGACGTAATTAAAGGATGGTTTATTCCCTCAGCAAGTATGGTTTTTAGAAGAGATTCAATTATGCCTTTGCCTGATTGGTTTCCAGGAATATACAATGGAGATTGGGGAATACAGCTATTGTTAGGTAGTAAAGGAAATATTTGGTATATATCAGAAGTAATGTCGGTTTATCGGAAAGCGCTAGGTTCATTATCATATTCCTTAGGAAAAAATGTTGAGTTTGTTTTTGTTCAAAAAAAAGAATTACTGCTTCATATAAATCAATTAACAAATTATAAATTTCAGGCCTCAATAGAAAAAGCAATAAAAACTTTAAACAAAGATTTAAAGGATTTTTTATTGAAAAGAAAATCAAAATATATTTACTGGCTTTTTCATCCAAAAAGACTGATAAAGAAAATTTTGATAAAGTATTTTAAGTTTAATAAATTGAAATTATTTTTAATATAAATTAAGATATCATCAATATTGCATAATGTCTGAATTAATAAAAGTTAAATCCTTATCAAAATATCTATAACACATATTTTGCTCAAAAATATATCACAATATATTAGCAATTATCATAGGATATTGTTTTTGTCGAATAATTAGTTAACGAGCAGACAATTCAGCATAAATAGCTCTGAAGCACAATGGTATTAACCCCTAATACCTCATCTTTATCAACTATTAAAGGAACGATATTGAATGCATTAAATTGGGTTTAATCCTGATGTCCAAAAAAAATACTAACTTGTAATTGAACTTAAGATAATAAATAGTAAATTGTTCGAAACAATCCAGTTATTTTACATAAAGACTTTTTAATGAAATTGAATTTGACACAATGGCCAAAATTAGTTGACTATTTTTTAACCTTACTAATTATTTTTATTACCGATAATCCTATTTTTGTTGAAGATAGGATTTTTAAATTATTTGTCTTTGTTTTAGTAATTATTGTATTCTTCTACAGGAAGAAAAAACTGGATATTCAAGTCTTTTTCGTTTCTTTTATAGTGATTTTTATTATACTTTTACAAGGATGGAAATGGGGTGTAAATTGGTTTACTGTATTATCTTATTTAGTATTAATGGTTTTTACTTCATATTTTTTTATTAAAATTGTTGGATTTAAATTTCTTATAATATCATCAAATCTAATATATTACTCAGCTCTTATTAGCTTGCCATTATTTTTAGGTCAGGTAATTAGTTCAAGTTTTACACAGTTTTTATATATAATTGAGAAACCTTTTGAAGCCATTTCTTCATTACCTGTAAGACCCTCTATCTTAATTTATTCAATCGCTCATAATACTGTTGATCAAGGAAATATGAGTGATTTTTTAAGAAATCCTGGGATGTTTCATGAACCAGGAGCTTTTGCAGTCTTTCTGGTTTTTGCTTTTGCAGTAAACCTAATTAAATCTCAAAGAGTTATTACTACAAGAAATATAATAATTGTTTTAACGATAATTACTACTTTTTCAACTGCAGGTTATTTGGCTTTATTTGCTACTATTTTTTTTTACATAACATTCTATAAAAATATTAGATATATTATTTTTAGTATGTTAGTTATAATACCGATGTCTATATATGTTTATAATTTACCTTTTATGGCTAATAAAATTGAAGATCAAATTTCAGCTCAAAGTAGTCAGTCTTTGAATGAAGCAACTTCTGGGAGAATATTAGGAGCTAGAAAAGCTTTGGTGGTTTTAACAAAGTATCCCTTTTCTGGTAGGGGGTTGATTAGTGCCAGTCGAGAAACCGATGTAACAAGTGTTGAATTTGCAAGTTATGGATTCATGGTTTTTTTCTCGCAATTAGGTTTGGTATTCTCATTGTTTTATTTTTACTATTTTTTGAAGGGAATTATTAGATCTGCTCATTTTTATAATAAACGCAATTTTATTTATTTAATAGTTTTTTCGGGTTTAATTATTAACTTATTCAGTCAAAAATTTATGGGAGATGTTTTTTTTATTTCATTTTTTTTTATTGGTTTATTACCATATTTCTATAAAAAAATAAATTATGATAACTAAAGAGGCATTACTTATCACCGGCGGTACAGGATCGTTTGGTAAAGCTGTTCTGAAAAGGTTTCTAATAACTGATGACTTTTCGGAAATTCGAATTTTTAGTAGGGATGAAAAAAAACAAGACGACCTTCGAAAGGAGTTGAATAATCCAAAGGTCAAGTTTTATATTGGAGATGTGAGAGATCAAAGGTCAGTTGAAACTGTTGTAAAAGGAGTGGATTACATATTCCAGGCTGCGGCGTTGAAGCAGGTGCCTTCTTGTGAGTTTTTCCCTGTTGAAGCTGTTAAAACCAATGTGTTAGGCACAGAAAATGTTCTTGATGCTGCTATTAAATTTGGGATAAAAAATGTGGTTGTGCTCAGTACAGATAAAGCGTGTTATCCCATAAATGCTATGGGCATGTCAAAAGCCTTGATGGAAAAAGTAATGGTGGCTAAATCCAGAAATGAAGATAAGACCATTCTTTGCGGCACTCGTTATGGTAATGTGATGGCTTCAAGAGGCTCAGTTATTCCACTTTTTATTGAGCAAATCAAAGCAGGGAAGGCTTTAACAATCACCGACCCTTCCATGACCCGCTTTATGATGACGCTGGAAGATGCAGTGGATTTGGTATGGTTCGCTTTTCAAAACGCAAAACCCGGCGATATCTTCGTGCAAAAAGCCCCAGCCGCCACCATCGAAACCTTAGCCATTGCCCTAAAGGAACTTTATAACTCATCAGTCCCCATCAATATCATTGGAACCCGCCACGGCGAAAAGCTCTACGAAACATTAGTCAACAGAGAAGAAATGGTGAAAGCCATCGACATGGGCAACTATTTCCGTGTCCCAGCCGATAACCGCGACCTCAACTACGGCAAATACTTCGAACAAGGAACAGAACACGTTAGCCAGTTAGAAGAATACCATTCGCACAACACAAGGATTTTGGATGTAGCAGGAATGAAAGAGTTGCTTTTGAAATTGCCTGAAATTAAAAATGATGTAATTAGTGATTAGTGATTAGTGACTTGTAACTAGTGACTGGTGATTGGTCAATTGTAAATTAGGATATATGCTTCGAAGTCATAAAGACTTGGATGTTTGGAAAAAGTCGATAGACTTTGTAACCAAAATTTATTCATTGACAAAAGGATTCCCAAAAGAAGAAATGTATGGAATGATTGGGCAATTACGACCAGCAAGTGTTTCGATTCCATCCAATATTGCAGAAGGCTCTGACAGAAGAGAGAAACAAGAGTTTAAACAATTTCTTTACATTGCTTTGGCAAACGCTTCAGAAATTGATACCCAATTAATCATCTCGTTAAATTTACAATATATTGATGAAGCCAATTACGAGAAACTCAATTCAGAGCTAGAAACAATATCCAAAATGCTACAAGGTCTGATAAAATCAATAGAAAACAAATGAATATGGCAGGCAACCAATCACCAATTACCGATAACAAGTTACGAATTGGTATAACAGGCCAGTCAGGTTTTATTGGCACACATCTTTTCAATTATTTAGGTTTACAAGGAAATATTGAAAGAATTCCATTTAAAGATGAATATTTCCAAACCCAAAAAGAATTAGAAAACTTCGTATCAAAATGCGATGCCATTATTCATTTGGCTGCTCTTAACCGTCATAACGATCCGGAAGTTATTTATAAAATGAATATTTTTCTAGTTAAAAAACTAATAGCTGCTTGCGAATCAACCAAATCCACTCCCCACATCCTATTCTCCTCCTCCACCCAGGAAGAAAAAGACAACCTATACGGCAAATCTAAAAAGGAAGGAAGAGAACTTTTGGAGAAATGGGCAGAAAAAAACAGAGCTTCTTTTACGGGTTTAATCATCCCAAACGTATTCGGTCCCTTCGGAAACCCCTACTACAATTCCTTCATAGCCACATTCTGCCACCAACTAACCCACAACGAACAGCCCAAAATCGAAGTAGACGGTGAAGTAAAACTAATATATGTAGGCGAACTTGTCAAAAAAATATATAACTCCATAATAACAAAATCACCAGTCACCAGTCACCAATCCCCAATTACCAATCACCAGTTACTAGTTACCAGTCACCAGATTACACATACAAGCGAAATCAAAGTGTCAAGAGTATTGGCTCTTTTAGAATCGTATAAATCCAACTACTTCGAAAAAGGCATCATTCCCAATCTCGATAACGAATTTGAAAAGAACCTCTTCAACACTTTCCTCTGTTATATAGACCACAAATCCTTTTTCCCTTTCCCGCTAAAACTCAATACCGACAATCGCGGCAGCTTTGTGGAAACAGTGAAGTTGAACAGTGGAGGACAAGTGAGCTTTTCAACCACAGTCCCCGGAATCACCCGAGGAAACCATTACCATACCAGAAAAGCAGAACGATTTGCAGTAATTAAAGGAAAAGCCCGGATAGAACTAAGAAAAATCGGCACCACCGAAATATTAAGCTTCGACCTCGACGGCTCCCAACCCTCATTCGTCGACATGCCCATCTGGTACACCCACAATATAACCAACGTAGGCGATGAAGAACTATTTACAATCTTCTGGATCAACGAGCATTACAAAGCAGAGGATGGAGATACTTATTTTGAACAAGTTTAAAATATAGAACACGGATTACACGGATGCGACGGATTGACACAGATTTAATGGTAAATATCATTGAAAATCAGTTTGATCCGTGTCATCCGCGTTCCAAAAAGGACTAGAATGAATAAACTAAAAGTAATGACCGTTGTGGGCACCCGCCCCGAAATAATACGCCTCTCTGAAGTCATAAAAAGACTCGACGAATCGGCTGCCATAGAGCATATCCTTGTTCATACGGGGCAGAACTATGATTACGAGCTGAATGAGGTGTTTTTTAAGGATTTGGGACTTCGAAAACCCGACCACTTTTTAAATGCGGCAGGAGCCAATGCTACCAGCACCATTGGGCAGATTATTATCAATATCGACCCAGTATTGGAACAAGAGGAACCAGATGCCTTTTTGGTTTTGGGCGACACCAATAGCTGTCTTTGTGCTATTCCAGCTAAAAAGCGCCATATCCCCATTTTTCATATGGAGGCTGGAAACCGATGCTACGACCAAAGAGTGCCCGAAGAAACTAACCGAAAAATAGTGGACCATATTTCCGATATCAACCTAACATACAGCGATATAGCCCGTGAATACTTATTACGGGAAGGCTTACCTGCTGATTGTATCATTAAAACCGG
>Ga0058864_1072746_pt1 | contig 40617 bp, 19 predicted proteins | sample TNRReaAnaerobRNA_FD_61087 | JGI IMG/M metagenome (GOLD analysis project Ga0058864, IMG submission 61087) | Wastewater treatment Type I Accumulibacter community from EBPR Bioreactor in Madison, WI, USA - TNR Reactor, Time B -10min-Anaerobic_... | ecosystem: Engineered > Bioreactor > EBPR >... | reverse complement strand
GCTCAACAAAATAGAACTCAAACATATCTTATTGCTTGCCCTTTTGGTAAGGCTCGTTGCTGTACTTTTTTCAAAAGGATTCGGTTGGAGTGATGACCAATTTGAGGTTTTGGAAGTATCACACAGTTGGGTTAAGGGTTGGAATTTTTGGTTGAACGACGGCACAGCTTCTGTTCATAGTATCGTGTATCCCGGTATAAACTATCTGATTCTGTGGAGTTGTGAGACTTTGGGGATCATAGATGCGCAAACTAAAATGTATGTTTTACGGTTACTTCATGCTCTATTCTCCCTAATCACGGTGTACTATAGCTATAAAATTACTGCAAAAATAAGTGATGGAGTTACCGCCAAAAAAGTTGGATTGATATTAGCTATCGGTTGGTTATTCCCTTTTATCAGCGTTCGTACCTTAATTGAGTGGGTTTGCGTACCGTTTTGCATGTATTCCTTTTGGATCACCCTACAAGCTGAAGAAAATAGTAAAAAGTCCTTGTGGCTTTGGGCAGGCTTTTGGATCGGTGTAGCCTTTGGTATCCGACTGATGGCTTTGATATTTGGAGGTGGAGTAGGTTTAGTTTTATTATACCGTAAGCAGTTATTACCGGCTATCATTTACGGTATGGGAATACTTGGAGGTATGTTTGCGTTGCAAGGAATAGTAGATTGGGCGGTTTGGGGTAATCCGATTGCCTCCACCTATGCTTATTTTGAATATAACGCTACCCATCACGGAGACTATCCTCAAAACAATCCTTTGACATTTACTTTGGTACTCATGGGGTTATTCATCCCACCGGTCGGTTTGTTTTTGTTCTATGGATTTTTACGAACGTGGAAAAAGCATCTGATCCTCTTCCTACCCGCATTAGCTTTTTTATTATTTCATTCTTTGTTCCCCAATCGACAGGAACGTTTTATCTTTCCCATGCTACCATTATATGCAATCTTAGCAGTAGTGGGTTGGGAAGAATTCCGTAAAAACAGCTCCTTTTGGATTAATAGAATAGGCTTATACAAAAATATATGGCTATTTACTTTGTGTTTTAACGCTATTTTGTTGACTGTATTTTGTTTTAGTTATGTTAAAAAATCGCGTGTTGAACCCTATACTATTCTCAGTCGTCGTGGAGATGTTCGATCGTTTGTCGTTAGTAACTTTATCCGTGAAAATTTTTTAGTATCACAATTCTATCTGGGCTATCCTCAAAAAATAAACTTTTATTCATTTGATTTAGGGCATACTTCTCAAGACATTCAAAAATTCGATCAGCAATATCGTCCTAACTATATCTTATTCATCTCAGATGAAAAATTAAATGAACGTTTAAGGCAAATGCAAACGGTCTATCCGAATATGAAATTATTAGAGGTTGTAGAACCCGGATTCGTAGATCAAATCGCACATCGCTTAAATCCGAAAAACAACCGTAACTTTGTGGTTCATATTTACCAAACCGGCACATGAGTTCATACCCAGTCATTCGACTTAAACAAAATAGAGATCGTTCCGTTCGTAACAAACACCCTTGGCTTTTCAGCGGTGCAGTCCATTCTTTCGGTAATCTGAAAGAAGGCATGATCGTTGAAATTCAATCTTTCGAGGGTGAATCATTAGCTTGGGGACATTGGGCTGGAAAAAGCTCTATTGTTTGTCGGATGTTTGAATTTCAAAACATTGCTGATTTCAACACCGAAGACTATTGGTTTCATAAACTCCGACAAGCTCATGGCTTAAGATCAGCTTTCATCCATCATTCTGATACAAATATGTATCGCATGGTCAATGCCGAAGGCGACCATCTGCCCGGACTTATTATAGATCGGTATCCCGATACTGCCGTCCTGCAACTCAGGACACAAGGAATGCGTAATCTGCAATCTGTCATCCTAAAGTTTTTACATGAAGAATTAAATATTAAGAACATCTTACAAAAAGATGATAAGACGGATCAAAACAAACCCTTAACTAAATGGTTAGCGGGACAAGCACAAGAACTAATCGCCCTTGAAAATGGTCTAAAATTTCATGTTAACCCTGAAACAGGGCAGAAGACAGGTTTTTTCTTGGATCAAAGATCATCCCGAAACTTCGCCAAAACCTATGCTAAAGATAAAACCGTATTAAATACTTTTGCCTACACTGGTGGATTTTCGGTTTATGCGTTGCAGGGTGGGGCTAAAGAAGTGGTCTCCGTTGATATTTCGGAATCAGTTATCACTTTGGCGGAAGAAAACGTTAAGTTAAATTTCGGATCATCTGCCTCGCATGAAGGTATAGTAGCTGATTGTTTTGAATATCTACGCCATGCCCGAGAAGACACCTACGATATGATTATCTTAGACCCCCCGGCATTTACCAAACATGCGGATACTGTTCAACAAGCCTCACGTGGTTATAAAGACATCAACCTCAAAGCGATGCGTGTGATTCGTTCGGGTGGAATGCTCTTAACCTTTTCTTGTTCTCAACATATTTCTACAGATTTGTTTCGCAAAATAGTTTTCGCCGCCGCCGCCGATTCCGGGAGAAATGTTCAAATCGTGGCTCAGTTTACACATGCTCCCGACCATCCTATTAACATCTATCATCCTGAAGGGGAGTATTTGAAAGGTTTGGCATTAATAGTCAATTAACGAAACAAAGGTTTGGGTAGAACGGGTAGGGTTTATTAACTTTGTTGCCCTATCTTATCATATCTGATATGAACCGTTTGTTGAAGCTGGCTTCGCTCTTGTTGTTGATTTCCTCACTCATCACTACAAAAACATTTGGACAAAATCCTCATTGTGGTACGGATGATTATTTGCGTGAAGCAATTATTAATGACCCTAAATTAACCCAACGTTTGCATGAAGATGACCTTCACTACGAAACATTCTTAAAGAAATTTAGGCAAAAAGCTGAAAAAAATTCGGAATTGGGGTTAAAAACCAAATATACCATTCCATGTGTAGTTCATGTGGTACATGACGGAAACCCCAATACGCCAGATAGCATTACATTAGACCAAATAGAAAGCCAATTTCAAGCCCTTTTTGAAACATATCGTCGTGTACCGGGTACGATGGGGTTTGGTGCCGGAACAGACATGCAAATCGAATTTTCTTTGGCTACCAAAGACCCAAACGGTAATCCAACAAAAGGCGTTACTTACCATGCTGACACTGCCTTAGCGGATTTAGATCGTTCAAAAGAGGATAATGTACTCAAACAGTTAGCGGTTTGGGATCGTAAGAAGTATCTAAACATTTGGTTGGTAAATAATATTTCCTCGATTGATATTAGCCAAGGAATCTTAGGTTATGCTCAATTTCCGACGATGACAGCTGAAACAGACGGAATTGTCATCCGTTCATTTGTTTTTGGTACAAGAGGAACAGTCGGTACGTTACCGAACATTGCAGAATATAAGTTCGGTAGAACTGCTACCCATGAATGTGGACACTGGTTGAATTTATTTCATACCTTCCATGAAGGTTGCGGTAATTCCCGATGTACTCAAACCGGAGACCGAGTATGCGATACCCCTCCTGCCGACAAAGAAACTTTTGGATTCGGTGAAAGTCGTAAAAATACCTGTTCATTAGATATTCCCGACCTGCCCAATAATCCACGAAACTATATGGATTATTTGAATGATGAAGGACTCAATTTCTTTACAGAAGGGCAGAAAGTAAGAGCATTTGCTACCTTAGAAGATGAACGCTATCCCCAGCGCAATTTATTATGGCAAGATAATAATCTCCGTGCCACGGGTTCAGGACCTTATAAAAAACCTAAAGCCGATTTTTGGGCTGATAACCTAAATCCCTGCATTGGTACTCCAATAACTTTTCAGGATTATTCTGCCGGTTCTCCGAATGAGTGGCTCTGGCAATTTGACGGTGGAACACCTGCCACTTCAACAGAAGCCTCACCGATCGTTCAGTACAATCGTACCGGCAGATTTCGTGTTAGGCTTATCGTAAAGAATGCTTCCGGTTTTGCGGATACGATTGAAAAATCTAATTTCATTACCGTTCGCTCCGTTAAGGTAGATCAATTGCCCTTTACTGAAAATTTCAGTGGCTCGTTCCCCCCTCAAAACTGGTTAGTCAATAACCCCGATGCGGAAAATAAAAGACTAACCAAGACGTGGCAAGTGCTCCGTGGTACGGCATTCATAGCCGGATTTCGTTATAGTGATTACGGTCAACAGGACGATCTATGGACTCCTCCAATGGATATTAGTCAATTAGCTTCCCCTACCCTAACTTACCGTTGGGCATATGCTCCATTTCAAGATAATACAAATCGAAATTATGTTTTCGGAGATACATTTGAAATATTAGCCTCTTTGGACTGCGGGAAAACGTGGCAACGTGTTTTCAGAAAAAGTGCTGAAAAACTATCTACTACGGGTGGGGCTATTCGTGAAAGCATGGACTTCCCTTTTGATGAACAATGGGCAAGAGAGACCGTTTGTTTAGATCCAGTGAAAGGACAATCCAACGTACAATTATCTTTCCGCTTTACGTCGGGATACGGCAATAATTTCTTCTTGGATAATGTATGGATCGGTGATTCTACTAATCGGAATTGCGCAGTGAGCAGACCGGAGGATATCGTATCCTCTCAATGGGTTATATACCCCAATCCGACGGATAACCAAACCCATTTACAAGTTAATTTGTCGCAACCCGTGTCGCTTTACATCAGCATACAAAATGCCTTAGGGCAAACCGTCTATCAACAGCAAACGTCAAAATTATCGGCTGGAAAACAAGATATTTCTTTAGCGTTACCCATGACTCCGGGTGTATATGCAATAATGGTAAATGACGGTCAACGTATTCAATCGTTTAAGGTCATCAAACAGTAGCTTATCCACCAATCCACAAACGTCATTATCGGTTTTTTAACGTTGGTTCAATACACATCGAGCCAAATCTATTTTTGCCCACAATGACTACTGTGTATGACTCAACCCCTTATTTTTGTGAATAGTTAGCAAGAATGAAACGACTGACTGATTTACTCTACAAGATTCCAATTCTCGAAATTCATGGGGAAAGAGATCGCACTGTCTCGGACTTTGATGCCGATTCCCGACATGTAAAAGCTGGTGGAATGTTTGTAGCAGTCAGCGGCTTTCAAACCGATGGTCATCAGTATATAAACCAAGCCTTGTTAAAAGGTGCAAGTGTGGTTATCTGTGAACGTTTACCCGATACTTTGCAAGATGATTGTACTTACGTTTTAGTAAAAGATAGTGCATCCAGCTTGAGTTTAATTGCAGGTAATTTTTATGATAACCCTGCTCAAAAACTCAAGATCATAGGCGTAACCGGAACAAACGGCAAAACAACTGTTGCTACACTTTTGTTCGGTCTGTTCCGTAAACTGGGATTTTCGGTTGGGTTAATTTCAACCGTTTGTGTAATGATTAACGAACAGGAATTTCCTGCTACATTGACCACACCTGATCCCAAAGGCTTGCATCATTATTTTGCACAAATGGTAGCAGCGGGGTGTACGCACGTTTTTATGGAAGTGAGTTCACATGCTTGCCATCAGAAACGTATCGCCGGAATACCGTTCATTGGCGGAATATTTACCAATATTACCCACGATCATTTAGACTATCATAAAAACTTTGATAACTATCTGAACGCTAAAAAATCGTTCTTTGACAACTTACCTGTTAATGCATTTGCATTAACGAATATTGATGACCGGAATGGTTCTGTTATGGTTCAAAATACAAAAGCACGTATTGCAGACTATTCCTTAACAACAGTTGCTAAGTATTATGGACGTTTAGTAGAAAATCGCATTCAAGGCTTACGTATGTACCTAAATGGTCAGGAGGTTTGGTTTCGATTGGCAGGACTGTTTAATGCATATAATTTAACAGCCGTTTATGGAACTGCTTTGGAGTTAGGTTTAGAAGCTGATGAAGCCTTAGTTGCAATGAGTGCCTTAGCACCTGTGCGTGGACGATTTCAATTAGTTCCACTCTCCGATGAAGTAAATGGCATAGTAGATTATGCGCATACTCCCGATGCCCTACAAAATGTGTTAGAAACCATCCATGAAATAAACGGATTAAGTGCTAAGGTCGTTTGCGTGATTGGATGCGGAGGAGACCGAGACACGACTAAACGACCGATTATGGCGCGTATTGCATCAGAGTTGGCTGATTACACCATCCTGACTTCTGACAATCCTCGAACGGAAGACCCTGAAAAAATTCTTCAAGAAATGATACAAGGAGTACCAAGACATTTATTATATAAGGTAAACCGAATATTAGAGCGAAGAGAAGCTATCAGAAACGCTATATCCATTACCTATGAATCAAAAATCATATTAATTACCGGTAAAGGACATGAAACATACCAAGAAGTTAATGGTGTTCGTCTACCGTTTGATGATGTGATCGAATTACAAAAAGCCTTTCACGAGAAATATTCTTCTAACTAAATACATTCATGCTACATTCGTTGCTAACGTGGCTAAAAAGCCTGTATGACATACCCGGATTCGGGGTTTTTCAATACATCAGTTTTAGAGCTGTGTTAGCGGCAATATTTTCATTAACTATTTCGCTGATATTAGGTAAACATATCATCGGATACTTGAGAAAGAAATTGATCGGTGAAAGTATCCGAGATTCCGGTCCGGAGTCTCATAAGAAAAAAGCCGGCACACCTACAATGGGTGGAGTTATCATCATATCCGCTATTGTACTCCCTACCCTATTTTGGGCAAATCTGAACAATATTTATGTTGTTTTACTCTTGTTTGCAACGGTTTGGATGGGCTTAATCGGTTTCTTAGATGATTATATCAAAGTTTTTAAGAAAAATAAAAAGGGACTAAAAGGAAGATTCAAAATCTTTGGGCAAGTGGCATTAGGATTAGTAGTAGGTATTACTTTAGTCTCACATCCACAAAATAAAGAACGTACCCCTCGCTTGGCTACCGATATGTCTATTCGAGCTAATGAATATCTGAGTCAGATGGGGTTTGCTTATGGGGATCGTTTGCTACGAGTAGATCATGAGAAAATCAGCCGACGATTAACTAAGTCCGAAGCTAAAGATCAGCAACCTTTTCATACGTACACAGTTGAGCGGTATAACCATCGTTTTGAGTCGTATCAAAGGGAGAAGATATTAATTTCCGAAACAGATCGTAGCAAAGTATTTAAGGAATTATTTGGATTACCATCACAAGAACACGTTACTCGTACGAATCTCCCTTTTTTCAAATATTTTGAATTCAATTATGCTTCCTTAGTTTTTTGGTCAGATCAACCATTTTGGGCGGATGTAATATATGTATTAGTTGTAATTTTTATCATTACTGCTGTATCGAATGGCGTTAATATTACTGATGGTTTGGATGGATTAGCGGCGGGTACAAGTTCTATTGTTGCAATTAGTTTTGGATTATTTGCTTACTTGTCAGGTAATATCATCTTTGCCGATTATCTAAAGATTGCTTACATTCCGCTTTGCAGTGAACTTATCATATTTGCTGCTGCTTTGATCGGTGCTTGTGTAGGCTTTTTATGGTACAATGCGCATCCCGCACAAGTATTCATGGGTGATACAGGGAGTTTAGCACTTGGGGGGGCTTTGGGAGTAATGGCATTGATGGTAAAAAAAGAGTTATTGCTTCCATTAATATGCGGAATTTTTTTCGTGGAATCATTATCAGTAATTATACAGGTAAGTTACTTCAAATATACAAAACGCAAATATGGTGAAGGAAGACGCATCTTTAAGATGTCGCCCTTACACCATCATTTTGAATTGAGCGGATGGCATGAATCAAAAATCGTAACGCGGTTTTGGATCATCACCATTTTATTAGAAATTGTAGCCTTTTCCACTTTAAAGTTGAGATGAAAAAAATCACGATTTTGGGAGCAGGTGAAAGCGGGGTTGGTGCAGCACGTTTGGCTCAAAAACTCGGATATGAAGTTTGGGTTTCGGAGTTAAAAACTATTTCTTCAAAATACAAGGATATGTTAGAGCATTTTTCTATCCCTTACGAAGAAGGTAAGCACACCGAAGCACGCATATTATCATCTGAAATTGTGATTCGTAGTCCCGGAATTCCAAATGATGCACCCATTTTACGTCAAATTCGTGAACATGGAATCCTTGTTTTATCTGAAATTGAATTCGGATATCGTCATCGTAACGAGGATTGTAAGATTATTGCTATTACGGGTTCAAACGGAAAAACGACAACTACCACCATGATCTACGAACTGCTCAAATTTGAGGGCTTCGATGTAGGTTTGGCAGGAAATATTGGATTCAGCTTTGCAGAAATGGTAGCTTTTCATCCCCATGAATGGTATGTTTTGGAAATTAGTAGTTTTCAATTAGAAGACTGTTATGATTTCCATCCGTACATCGCTATCATCACGAACTTATCAGCTAATCATTTAGATCGTTATCAATATCAAATGTCTGTTTATGCAGATGCTAAGTTTCGTATGCTCCAAAATCAGACAGCATCAGATTATTTCATTTATTGTAAAGACAGCCCTGATCTGGTTAAGGAATTAGAACGAATTAAAATCCGTTCACAAAAAATTCCATTTGGCATGAAAAACGATAACGAAAGCTATGCGTGGATGGATAACTCAGAAATTATTATTGCTATGTCAGAAAAAAACACATCGAAAAACAAAGCGGACTTTTCCCGCATCGCTACTGAAAGCCAAAAGGTCAAAGGACCCCATAACGCTTACAATAGTATGGCAGCAGGTATAACCGGTAGCCTTTTAGAGATTCGTAAAGAATCAATCCGCAACGTATTAACCGAGTTTGAAGGCATAGAACATCGCTTGGAATTCGTTGCTAACGTAAAAAACGTTGAATTTTATAATGATTCCAAAGCTACAACAGCTAATGCAGCCTGGTATGCCTTGAACTCTACAACGGGTCCTACGATCTGGATTGCTGGGGGAGTGGATAAAGGTAACGACTACGGTATCCTCTTAGATATTGTCAAATCAAAAGTTAAAGCTCTGATCGTCTTTGGTAAAGATCGATTAAAAATCAGAGAAGCCTTCGAGAACAATGTTAGTTTATTATTTGATGTCTCAACCTTAGAAGAAGCCTTCCAAAAAGCCTTAGAAGTAGCCTCCGAAGGGAATGTGGTTTTGCTTTCTCCTGCCTGTGCCAGTTTTGATCTCTTTGAAAATTACGAACAACGAGGTAACTTATTCAAATCCTTGGTTCAAAACTATGCTTTAACCGTTACACCGGAGACCATAGAATCACAAACAGAAGTTCTTTAAACGAATTTAATTATATACAGTTTTACTTTACAAGCACTTGTCTTTTATAGGCAAGTGCTTTTTTTTCCACAGGCTCAATTTCTCGATTTTTTATTACTCACATTTGGCTCTTGTGTGGATAATTTTAGGAACTTGTACCCCGATTACAATTACATCCACTTATTATTCAACATAAACGTTTATGAGTAAGATACAAGCTCGTATATTTCATCGTTTCATACATCGTTTATTCGGTGTTAGTTTCGTGTTAGCACTTTTGGTTTCGATTATTACGCCTTCACCGGGTATTTGTGCTACGGATAATCACATTGTTCGTGCTGACTTCACCGTTTCACAAACCCAGTTTTGTCAAGGTCAATCCCTAACATTCACGAGTACCACTACCGGTAATACTAAAGCGTTGTACTGGGATATTGATAACAACGGCTCAGTAGATTATATGGGAGCATCTGTAACACATACGTATGCTAAAGCAGGTACATATTCTGTTCGATTAGTCGCCTATAACGAAACAGGAGCAGATGTTGAAATCAAAGAAAATCTTATTACGGTCTATCCCGAAACACAACTGTATCTATCTACAAATAGCTCTGCTGTCTGTGCTGGTAGTATGGTCATGATTTCAGCAGCTGGGGCAGATATGTACCGTTGGGAATATAGCGACGGTACAAAATGGTCAGGATTATCTCGCATTGCTTTTCAACCTAAAACATCAGGAACTTTAACTGTTACAGGTTGGAATGCGTTTGGTTGTACAGATATCAATACAGTTGATATTAGAGTATGGGCTACTCCAACCGCTCAAACTTTCGTACAACAACCTACAATGGGTAACAACGGTACTTTAACGGCATTCGGTCAAAAAGGTTTACCGCCTTACCTGTATCAAGTTAACACTGGAGGCTATACGTATAATAATGTATTTGCTAATTTACCCGCAGGTACGCATACCTTATATGTTAAAGATGCTAACGGTTGTGTAGGGCAAGTATCTTTCCAAATGAATGCCCCTATTGCTTGCGGACAGCCTCAAAACGTAACGATGGGTGTATTAACTCCTAATACGGTAGAGTTTACATGGCGCGAAGTTATGGGAGCTAATAGCTATACAACTACAATTTACAGCCAAGAAGTTGGTACTTTTACCTTTGAAACAAATTTTGCAGGCATCAGTTTACAAGGTTTAGTACCTAATACTGTGTATCGCTTCTCAGTAAAAGCCAACTGCAAGAACAGTTCTTCTGCCTCTTCGGAAGTAAAATCATTTAATACTCCTGAAGCTGAAGGTTGTCAAAGACCAAACGTTTGGGTTAATGATGTAATGACCAATTCGGCTACGATCCGTTACAGCCTAACCAATTCAACTAATACGGTTAATTCCGTTAATATTTGGTATCGCAAAGGCGGAGCGTTCAACTGGAGTGAAACTAAACTTTGGGTTTTTCAAGATGAAAATAATTTCTATAATTTACTTGATCTTGCTCCCGATACAGAGTATGAGGTAAAAGTTGGTGCGGTTTGTCGCGGAACGGAAGCAATGTGGTCGGAATCCATTATCTTCCATACAAAATCGGAAATGTGTCCTACCCCCAAACCCACTGTGAGTAACATCACTGCTACTTCGTCTATTATCCGTTGGGGTGGCGGCGAAAATATTACTGCTCACACAATACGTTGGAAACTTGCAGGCACTACTCGTTGGAATACCCGTGTTTTCGGAGCTAACGTTAGAGCAATTATTACACCCGGTTTGAAACCTGGTAGTAATTATGACGTACGTGTAACAAGTATTTGTGGAAATATAGAATCAGAAGCATGGTTAGGTCAGTTCAATACTGCTACGGCTAAAGCAGAAACTATCACTGATAATTTAGAACACGATCTTTCTGTTTACCCGAACCCTACCTCTGGTTCATTTGAAGTCAAACTAAATGGATACGAAAGCAATCAAGGCCAATTACGTATCGTTGATTTAACGGGTAAAATAGTTTTCACTCAACCTTTAAATGTTGAAGAAGGGTTGAATCATTACTTTATTCAGACCGAGAATCTAAATAAAGGTATTTACCTCTTAGAAATTCAGAACGGTGAAACATCTTTCACCCAAAAATTGATCGTAGAGTAAAAAACATTATCTTTTTAACTTCAGAGGCAGGTGATTTTCATCTGCCTTTTTTATTTTTGACCAAAAATTCCCTATGAATGTTCACGGACAACCCATGCGAACCATTTGGGTTAACCCCCAAGATTCGGCTTGCATTCAAATCATAGACCAAAGATTCTTACCTCATGAATTAGTCATTAAAACCCTTTTTACCGTTACAGATGTAGCCCAAGCCATCAAAGAAATGTGGGTTAGGGGTGCGCCGCTCATTGGTGTATCCGCCGCCTATGGTATTTATTTAGCTGTTTTGAAAATGCCCCAAGATGCTGACCCTCATTCCTATTTACAGGAACAGGCTACGATGTTAAAACAAACACGACCAACAGCAATAAACCTAATGTGGGCGGTAGATCAAATAGTAAATCATCTGTTAGAGTACCAACCTTCAGAATGGGCAAGTGAATCATTCCATTTTGCAGGAAGATTAGCGGAAGAAGATGTTATCACTTGCTATAATATTGGATTAAATGGATTAACACTCTTGCGCCAACTTTACCATAAATTACAACGTCCCATCAATATACTAACGCATTGCAATGCCGGTTGGTTGGGATGTGTGGACTACGGTACGGCAACAGCACCCATGTATTTAGCGTATGATGAGGGTATACCTATCCATGTTTGGGTAGATGAAACACGTCCTCGAAATCAGGGGGCAAACCTAACAGCTTGGGAATTAGGACAACACGGAATTCCGCACACACTAATCGTGGACAATGCTGGTGGATTATTGATGCTAAAAGGTATGGTAGATATTTGTATTGTTGGAAGTGATCGAACAACAATAACAGGTGACGTAGCTAATAAGATCGGCACTTACCTTAAAGCCCTTTCGGCAAAGGATAACGAGATACCGTTTTATGTGGCACTCCCTTCTTCCACTTTCGATTGGACTTTAAAGGATGGAGTGGCTGAAATCCCCATCGAAGAACGTAACGAAGACGAAGTTCATTACGTTTATGGTACGGATAATGGCATTTGGGGTAAGGTGCGCTTGAGTCCAACGACAACCAAAGCAAGTAATTACGGATTCGATGTTACTCCTGCTCGTTTAGTTACGGGTTTGATAACCGAAAGAGGAATTTGTGAGGCGAATGAAGTTAGTATTTTAAATTTATTTCCCGAAAGAAAAAAAAGTCGGTAAACAAGACGATTGTTTACCGACCATACGTACATAGCATCCAGCCTATTATTCTTGACACAAAACTAATACAAGCCATTTATTCGGTATCCACATCGGTTCAAAAGCTATAAACATCTCATTTTCGGAATGTGTTTACAAAAAAAAATCCCGTGAGGACTAATCACGGGATTTAAATGCTAAAAAGGATGAAGGTGTAAGCGTTTAGTAGCGTTCAATTTTTTCTTTTTCGACATGTTCGGTATGATAGCCGCTTCCGTTCGTATGTCCGTTTTGCTCTAAGATAGAGTAATCGAATGGCTTATTGTTAATACCGAACACTTTATAGAAGAAACTAATAACTATATCAAAGGTACTGTAAGCACAAGGTACAACAATCAGAGTTAACAACATTGAACTCGTTAAACCACCAATCAATGCCCAAGCCAAACCCGTTTTCCATTCCGCTCCGGCACTCGAAGCCAAAGCAATTGGAAGCATTCCGATCACCATGGAAAGTGTCGTCATTAAAATAGGACGTAGACGTTCTCGACCTGATTCCAATAGTGCATCACGAAGGCGATACCCCTCTGCTTTGAGTTGATTGGTAAAATCCACCAAAAGAATGGCATTTTTAGAAACCAAACCAATCATCATAATAATACCCAAAATGGAGAAAATATTAAGTGATTTCATGGTTAAAGCTAATGCCAACAACGCCCCAACAATAGCAACAGGTATTGAGAACAAGACCACAAACGGATAGATGTATGAGTCATACAACGCCACCATAATCAAATACACAAACAAGATCGCTATCATCAAAGCGATACCCATACTGGAAAAGGATTCCGCTTGGTTTTCTAACTGACCTAAGTATTGAAAATTAATACTTTTTGGAATCGAACCATCTTTTACCTTAGCCTCAATTTCTTTTTGAATTTCAGCACCAACCGTTCCAACGGCACGACCAATCACTTGGGAACTAACCGTTACAGCCGGTACACGATTCACACGTTCCAAGTTGGTAGGACCAAAGGCTTGTTCCACTTCCGCCACTTGTTTTAGTTCAACGACTTTTCCGCGAGGCGTTAAAAAGGTCATCGCACCCACATCAGAGATTTTCTCACGGTCGGCATCATCCAATTGGATGCGCATACTGTACTCAATATCATCAATATCTGTGAACTTGGAATTATCATAACCGGAAAGTCCGGTACGTAATGCCGTCCCTAAATCCGCAATCGTTAAACCAAAGTCAGCTAATTTAGAACGATCTACATTGAGACGTACTTCAGGTTTAGCATTTTTAGCGGAAAGTTTAATGTCCGCCGTACCATCTGTTTTAGAGATGATTTGTTCCAGTACCTTAGCTGATTTGCGGACATCCTCCCGATTTGTGGAAGATATAACGATTTGAATCGGAGCTTCATCTGCTTGACCGAAAATATCAATCGGTCTAACGTAGCCTTTTGATCCCGGGATTTCGTATAAAACCCGTTTAATGTTGTTACCTACTTGGTTGGTGGTAAGGGTACGCTCTTTTTTAGGTTTCAAAGCTACCTGAAAGTCCACAATATTTGGAGATGATTGCTCTAACAAACCTTCAGATGAGACACCAACCCCAGTAATTACCTTTTGAACTTCGGGCATCGCTTGAAGTTTCGTTTCTAAACTTTTGGCTACCCTGTTGGATTGTTCTATCGTTGTACCCGGAGCTAATTCCAAAAGAACTGAAAATTCGCCTCTATCAGTGATAGTAATGAATTCTTCACCAATGAAACCTGCACCCACTAAAGAAATTGATCCAATAAATAGTGCAAGCGTTACAACCAAAACCGTTATTTTACCCCAAAACGTTAAACATAATGCTAATATTTTTCCGTAAGTATCTTTTAGGCTATCAAAGACGGCTTCAAAGGCTAAACCGAAACGACCCATCAGCGTTTTCTTAGATAAAGGTTCATATTTCGTAAAACGGGATGCCAACATCGGCGTAACCGTAAATGAAACAAACAAACTCATCAACGTACTGAAAACTACCACTAAAGCAAACTCACGCATGATGTTACCGATGATCCCGCCTGTAAGTGAAAGCGGAAGGAATACCACAACATCCACTAAAGTAATGGAAAGTGCCGTAAAACTGATTTCATTTCGACCGTCCAGTGCCGCCTTTCGGGGATGTTTACCCATCTCCAAATGGCGGTAAATATTCTCCAAGACTACAATGGAGTCATCCACCAGAATCCCTACCACCAACGACAACCCCAAGAGTGTCATCAGATTAAGTGAGAAATCCAGCGCGTACATCGCAATAAAAGTCGAAACTATCGAAGCAGGAATAGATAGTAATACTATAATTGAGTTAGTAAAACTATGTAGGAAAAAAAGCATAACCACAGCCACTAAGATAACTGCTAATGCCAAGTCAGTCTTAACAGCGTCCGCTGCATCAATGGTAAAGACTGTGGTATCCTGCGCCAAATCAAACTTCAAATTGATGTTAGAATAGGCTTTTTCCAAGTCAACCATTTTCTTCCGCACTTCTTTAGAAATCTCCACTGCATTAGCATCCGATTGCTTTTGGATGGTGATACCGATAGAAGGAACACTATTAATACGGTTGATGTTAGCATAATCTTTTCGACCGTCATATACATCGGCTACATCTCCTAAGCGAACATCACCGCCCGTTTTAGGGGAAACTGCTACAATCAACTGCTTCAAATCTTCAACGTTTTTGACTTTTCCAGCCAAACGAACGATAAATTGATTTTGCTGATCTTTAATGGTACCCGTCGGAACGTCTAAGTTAGCAGTACGAATAGATTGTACAACTTGAACGATAGGAATATTATACGTCTGAAGTTTTGACGCATCGACGTTGATTTTTATTTCTCGTTGCTCACCGCCGATTAATCCAATCTGCCCAACTCCTTGTAAAGTAGCTAAACGTGGTTGGATATTATCTTTGACAAACTGATAAAATGCGCGTGCTTCCATATTACTGGTAGCACCTAAACGTATAATCGGCACTTCATCTAAAGCAAATTTGACTACGTTGGGCGTTTTGCAATCCTCCGGCAGATCATTTATAATCTGATTAACCTTTCGTTGCGTCTCTTGCAGGGCAAAATCTACATCAGCAGAAGCTTCTAATTCAATAACAATAAGTGATGTTCCTTCAGACGAAGTAGTACGCAACCGCTTCACACGGTCTAAGCTGGAGACAGCTTCCTCAATTTTTTTAGAAACGGAGGCTTCTATTTCTTGCGGAGAAGCTCCCGGATATACGGTAACCACACTCAACATGGGGAATTTCATCTTGGGTAGCAGTTCGTAGCTTAGCTGAAAGTAAGCACCGATCCCCAATACGGTTAAAACCGTGAAAATCACCACTATAAAAGAGGGTCGCCTGATGGCGAGTTCGGTTAAAGACATGAATTAAAGTGTTTTGGTTAAAAGGCTGTACTTATTGCGAAATTTTGATCGGCGAACCTTCTTGTAAGTTCACTTGACCGTCCACGATGACCTGTTCCCCGTCACTCAAACCGGAAATCACTTCTAACTGGTCATCCTTTACAGCACCTAAAACGATTTTACGGATAACGGCACGTCCGTTCTCGGCTACATATACTTGAGGTTCTTTGATACTTCCTGCCAAGGCTTTGCGTGGAATCAAGAGTGATTCACCTTTAGGAGCAGTAACAAAACTAACCTTACCATACATACCTGCTTTCAATGGAGCATATCCGTTGTTAACGATAACAGCCTCAACAGGGTAAGTATGAGCATCATCACCTTTGGGACTAATATAGCTGACTGAACCATTAAAAGATGTTCCCGGATATACGTCTGAAGTTAAGAGAACGGCATCGCCGACCTTTAACTTGAAAACATCTTCTTCCGGTACATTAACTTTAACTTTCAAGCGGGACATATCTACAATATTACCCACACGTCCTCCGGGAGCAACCATTGTGCCTTTATTGATAAATCTTTCCGTCAAAATTCCGTTGATCGGAACTGTAATCTTAGCGTTAGCAACCTGACGTTTTGCAATGATAAGGTTGGCTTCCAAGTTTTTGACTTGTAAACGGGTATTTTCTACTTGCGTTTCTGTCGTTGCCTTTTGTTTGAACAGTGATTCAAAGCGTTCCAGATCACGTTTCGCTTTATCTAAGTTAGCTTCTGCGGTCATAAGATTAGCTCGGTTGACCTCATCATCCACCATTGCCAATACTGCTCCTTGAGTTAGGTAATTGCCTTTTTCCGCCATAATCTGGGTTACTTTACCCGATGTTTCAGAGAAAATTTCTACATCATTATCACTGAATACCGTACCCATGATGGATAAACTCTGCTCAATGCGACCTTTGACTACAGGAGCAGTTTTTACCGAAAAGGCATCAATCGCCACGACTTCCGGTTTTTTATCGAGTTCAGCTTTGTTGGCGCGCAGGCGTTCTACCATCATGTAGACTAATCCGCCGGCTACGACTGTGAAAAGCAAATATTTTAAGTATTTCATTTTGTTGAAGTATCTGTTGTTTAGGTAATGAATGTCAGGAAAAGTTAAGGACGATAAAGTGTGCCTAATGCTTTCTGTAAATCAACCCTGGCGAGGTAGGATTCCATGAGAGCATTGATATAGTTGTTTTGTGCGTTTTTGAATTCAATATCAGCGTTAATGACTTCGATATTGGTGCCAATGCCTTCTTTGTATTTGACTCCGGTGTGTTGATAAACCTTTTGAGCCAAATCCAGGTTGCGCTTCTGAATTTCCAAGTTTTTCAAACCGTTAACAAGTCGGGTTCGGGCATCCATGTATTCTAAATTTACCACATTTCGGAAGTCTTTTAACTCATTTTCGATCTTTTCGCGTTCGAGACGCGCTTGCTGTACTTGAGCTTTGCGACGAAAACCGTCAAAAATTCCCATCCGTATTTCCAAGCCAACAACGGAAATAGGATACCAACGTTTTTGGGTATCAAAAAGGTCAAAGTCCATCCTTTGCGCTTGAGTTTGTAAACTACCATAGAGATATACTGAAGGATAGTAACCTACTCTCAAACGTTTTACATTCATTTCATTGAGTTGAATGCTTTTCGTTAGTACCGCATATTCAATTCTACTTTCGGGGGAAGGTACCGCTAAAGTATCGGAAAAAACGTTTGTAAGATCGTTAGTGTTAATTTGGTCGGTTAAAACCAGATTTTCGTTTACGTTCATACCCATCTGGAATTTGAGCAAGATTCGGCTTAAATCTACCAACTTCTGTGCTTTATCTAATTCCGTTCGAGTATTGTTCAGATTTACGCTAATGCGGTCTAAATCCAACTGTTCCGCAAAACCGTTATCAAAGAGGGCTTTGGTATTCTTATACAGCGCGTCCAATTGATTGATCGCATTTTTAAGCAGATTCAGCCTTTGCTCATTAATTAGTACAGAATAGTAGGCTTTGGTTACTTGTGTTGCGGTTTCTACTTCAGTACGTTGTTTGCTTTTCTTAGTTAAGTTCACATACTCTTTTGCCGCTTGTAACCCTACGAAGAATGTACCATCAAAAAGAAGTTGTTGCCCATTAAACCCAACGGTAGAATTCCAATTCGTACCAAATTGAGCCGCTAATAATTGTCCTTTGGGACCACCAAGTGCTTCCGCCGGAATAATTTGGGTAGGCAGGATCGCATTGTAACGTACATCTATCGAACCATTCACCTGTGGGTAGCCTTGTGAAAGATATTCTTTTACCTTTTCTTCGGCTATGAATTCATCAACGCGAGCATTAATGTTATTCTTATGGTTCGCAATGGCGAATTGCACACATTCGGCAAGTGAATATCGCCTTGTCAAGGAATTCTCTCCCGTCTGAGCTTCGGCTTGCCAGACAAGTAATAAACCTATCAATAGCCAAAAAAGTGTTTTGAATTTATTAAGTATCATGTATGGAATTAATTGATGGAGTTTTGAGTGAGAATAGATTTATGTATCTCGATTAATTTACGTCCTTCTTCTGTAGCTATACCATAGATGAAGTGCGTCATCAGTTCCGTATGAATGTCCACAATTTTGAATTGAGAAGCGGGGAATGCAACCCCATCCGCCATCATATCCATAATTCTTACAATAAATCGGGACATAATTTTAATATTGATCTCCGGACGGAAAAGGCCTTGTTCAATGCCTTTTATTAAAATATCGGAGACCATATGCAGGGGGTCATTTTCCTTGCGGATGCAAAAAGTTTCCCAAGCATCTGGGTGATATTTTCGTAAATCATAAATCAAAGCGGGATTAATAGAACAAAGCTCATCGTGGTAATATTTGAAAGCCAAAAAGAACTTTTCGATTGGGTCTTTGGCTTTGAAGTCAATTTCTTTGAGTGCAACACAATCTTCATTATGTCCTTTTTCAAGAAGAGCTTTGATGATCTCTTCTTTATCTTTGAAGTATTGGTAAATTGTCTTTTTGGAAATGCCCAACCCGACGGCGATAGCATCCATTGAGACTGATCGTATACCGTAACGCATAAATGTTTGTTCACAATATTCAAGGATTCTTTCCCGCATTAGTAAAGTCAGTGATCTAAGATTAAATTAATCAGCGTTTGGAAACGCAAAATGCACTAAGAGTTTCCAAAGTGTTATGCGTTAAACGGGTATTTATTGTTTTTAGTTTCGCGGTTTGTATTTTGTTTATGTTAAATTAGCGTTCAAACTTGGTTAAATATAACTAATTTCATGTATCTTGTGAAATCGTAAACAAGTCGTAATATTGCATCTTCAGGACTTATGAAACAAAAGGTACTAATCACAGGCGGAGCTGGATTTTTAGGTTCACATTTGTGCGACCGAATGTTGGTAGAAGGCTTCAAGGTCGTCTGTATGGATAATCTGATTACGGGAAACATACAAAATATTGAGCATTTATTCGGCAATCCCGATTTTGAATTTATCCATTATGACGTAACAAATTACGTTCACGTCCCGGGAGAACTACATTATATCTTACATTTTGCTTCACCGGCAAGTCCGATAGACTACCTTAGGTTGCCAATCCAAACACTGAAGGTAGGGTCACTTGGCACTCATAAAATATTAGGATTAGCTCATGCTAAAAGTGCAAGGGTTTTAATTGCTTCAACTTCTGAGGTCTATGGTGATCCGTTAGAACATCCGCAAAATGAATCCTATTGGGGAAATGTAAATCCTATTGGTTACCGAGGTGTGTATGATGAAGCGAAACGTTTTATGGAAGCTATAACAATGGCATATCACCGTTATCACCAAGTCGAAGTTCGTATAGCTCGGATTTTCAATACTTATGGACCTCGTATGCGATTAGATGATGGACGTGCTTTACCCGCATTTGTAGGACAGGCTTTAAGAGGTGAGGATATAACGGTTTTCGGAGATGGATCGCAAACGCGGAGTTTTTGTTATGTAAGTGATTTAATCGAAGGGATTTTTCGCCTTTTGATGAGTGATATAATTGAGCCGGTCAATATTGGTAATCCGACAGAAATTACTATTTTGCAGTTTGCAGAAGAGATATTAAGCCTAATTGATACTAAAAGTGAGATCATTTTTAAAGAATTACCACATGATGATCCGAAAGTACGTCGTCCAGATATTTCCAAAGCCCAAGAATTACTCGGCTGGAGTCCCAAAGTTTCTCGTTCTGAAGGCTTAAAAATTACCTTAGATTACTTCAAAACAAAAATACATGATAAAAAAAATACATAAAACTCCATTTGAGGGACTCATCATTATTGAACCCAAAGTATGGCACGATGAGCGGGGCTATTTCTACGAGACCTTTCAGATTTTGGAGTTAACTGAAGCTATTGGTAACTATGAATTTGTGCAGGATAATCTCTCTTATTCTAAAAAAAATGTAATTCGTGGATTACATTATCAGATCAACCCTCATGCTCAAGGTAAATTAGTAACCGTTTTGAAAGGTAAAGTTTTGGATGTAGTCGTTGATTTGCGAAAAAGTGAACCTACTTTCGGAAAATCTTTTTCAGTCGAATTATCTGATGAAAATCACTTATTATTTTTCGTTCCACCCGGATTTGCACATGGTTTTAGTTGTTTGAGTGATGATTGCTTGTTTCATTATAAGTGTACAGACTATTTTCATAAAGCCTCCGAGCGTGGTATTCTTTGGAGTGATCCTTCCTTAAATATTGACTGGCGGATTGATAATCCAATTATCTCTGGTAAAGATCAACAACTTCCTGAATGGTCAACCGTTGTGGATTTTTTTTAATCATTGTGTTTTCATTGCTACAAAGGTAACAACTCCCAATTCTCCGCGATCCAAAATTAATTTGGACTCTGTAACCGAAAAATGCGTTATCGTAACCGATTTGTCCTTTAGATTAAATATTTTAATGGTTTCACAATCATTCTGAATTGTCCATATTGCATTGGTTACTTCAAAAGAAGTATCATTTCCTGAAGGCATTTTGATGAAAACCTTACCGTTCGTATAAGTTAACGTATGATTTTGAAATGCATTCTCCATATCCTTCCGCTGCTCTTGATTATAAACGATACCTGGGATTTCTACACTTTTCATTCGCCAAGTACCATTAAGAAGTTTCTGTTTTGACTCCAAACATTTCTTCAGGCTATCTGCCCGTAAATATTTAGCGGTGTTTTGTGCATAAATAGAAATAGGCGCACAACTAATAATAGATAAGAGTAGTAAGATAAAATTGATACGCATGAGCTGTTCCATTTGTATTCAAAGATAAAATATTCTACGCATTCTCTACATCTTAGTTGGTATAATTTCATTCACCTTTCATAATTACAGGGATATTGAGCGTGTATAAATTTGACTAATTCCACCGAAATTTTTGATAGAGAATTAGGTAAAGTCGGGACAAAGAATTATGCCTCTAATAGTGCATATTTCATAAAAAATAATGGACTATTAGAGGCATAAAAAATATTTATTTATTTATGACGATACGAACTATCCCTGTTCTAACCTCATCTGTACCAATTAATTTAACTAAGTACACACCGGCAGGGCAGTTTTGAGTTGAAATGATAGTTTGACTACCATTAACCGTTTGATTGATGAGTATTCTACCTGTTACATCCATCACTTGAATTTGCGAAATACCTTCTTGGGATTGTATAGTAAAGACATCATTCGTGGGATTGGGATAAATGACAGCCTCAATAGTCGTTTTTTCATTCATTCGACCAACCGGTGCAATGAAGTCTTCATTGTTACGCGGTGTTACACGAATGCGGTTACGACTATAAACAAGAATACCAATAACTGCATCAAAGCTCCATTTATTGTCAATGATTTTTGCTTCTACGCCGGAGTTAAGATTGGCTACCCACATAGTATCGTTGATGTAACTTACAGCCTTAGAACTCCAAGCACCCGAAGGACCACCTGTTAAGATACGAACACCTTTTGTAGGGTTTAAAGGATCAGTACCTATCACCCAGTCCATACAAGTATTGTAAAAGTTAGCACAATCATCTTTCTTGCTATTCACAACTTTGATCCCTCCATTTCCTTTTTCAAAACGAACGAGCATGCCCTCATAAGTTTCTGTAAATATATTGATGGAGTCAGGATTGAAACGATCTAAATCCAAAACTACAGGTGCAATCGGTCGTACTTGACCATTAACTTTGATGGTATTTGCTTCTTTCAAATACGTCATACCGAAATATTCATCAACGATAGCGGATTCAATCTCTACGCTATCTCCTACGTTAAGGTTAGCAATGTCTCCAACTAAGTTGATTCCCGACCAAGTGGAGAAGTTTCTGTCTTGAATATAACAATAACCCAAGTTCGTCGTTTTGGTAGAAGCCGTAACTACTCCTTTGATATTGGTAACAGTATGATTGCGATAACCGGATTCATAATAATCTGATCTTTCGTGGAAAGCCGGGAAAGTTTGCTGAATATCTCGAATTCGACAACCTTGATCCGAAACGACATAGGAGTACGGAAATGGCTTATTTGCTCTTGAGCTAAAAGGTGCAACGGTCTTATTCCCGTTAACGTCCACAGCTTCAATATAATAATGTACAAACGAGCCTAATGGTTGAGCCGGAACATCTGCGCTATAGGAGCCAGTACCACCTTTAACCATTTCTATTTGGGTATAATTCATGTTAGAAGAACCTACCGCATAATACAACGTTACTTTGGAAATCTCCGAACCTGCAGGATGCGTTACCGGTGCATTTATACGGACAGTTTCTGTCGGTTTGGGGCAAACTGGATTACGTAAAATCTGACTGCTAACGACTGCTGGCGGTACAGTCTTAGGATCAACGGTTGCTCCAGCTGTATCAAACGGACAAATTTCATATTCCCAAGGATTTTGGGGTGTGGGGTTCGGAAATTTTCTGTGAATAATGTAACCCTTAACATTGGTATAGACTACTCCAATCGCCGGCTTAACGAAACCATTAATCCCTTGACGCATGTCCAAGTTAGCATCAAAAACATCTATTTTATTGCCCTGAGCATCAATAACGGTAAAAGAACCCCGACCAGCTTGGGTATTTACTTCTGTAACGCGTACATTTTGAAGGGCAACAAAACAACCCTGATAAAGTTCACCGGTTGATTTTGCTGTACGAGTCTCATCATTAAACACTCCTACTTCTAAAGGAATGGGATCAGGTATAGGTACGTTTACAGCTAAAACTTTAATTTTTTCTTTTTCATCCAAGTTGATCTGCGTTTCACCATTATAGTATTCCACAATACCGATTAGTTCCACTTCTTGACCTTTTCGCAAGGCTTTTACTCCTGTTGCATCAGCTGCTTTACCGTTACCTAAACGAATAGATAAACCTGTTTGTGGACCGGATTGTCCTTTTTCTACAATCCAGAAAGAATAAGCCGGATTCGTATTAACTACTTGATACCAAAGGTTGGGATCAGTACCTACCACCCCTCTCACTTTAACACGTTGACCTTTCAAAACGGAAGAATCCGCCTCAAAAGATATAGACGTTTGAATTTCTTTGATGGTTTTCAGGTCTTGTGCCCATAAAGAGGCAATTCCAAAGCCCAAGAGCAAGGCTGTAATTAGGAAACGAAGTTTCATATATAATGAAATGAATGGTTGAAAAGCCAGGTAAATTACTTAATTATGACAAATTTTCCGGTACGTGATTCACCGGAATCTAAATCCTTGACGGTAAAAAAATATAGTCCCCGAGCAATGATCTGACTATTAGTGGATAACAGATTCCAAGCATGTTCTCCGCCCGAAAATACACGCTTTTGATTCTCACTGACTTGGGCGTAGGTAGCATTCCATCGGGTACTTTGATTTACATCCGTAGTACGATGTTCAAATTGATAAACCAAATCTCCTGAAACAGTATAAACACTTACTTCTGCTTGAGCCGGTAAGTTAGCAAAGATTATTCGACGATCTTCTTCAGCCGGACTTTTTCCTTCCCATGAGGCCCCTGCATAATACGGATTAGGATAAACGAATGGTTCTCCGCTTGTGAAATTATTATTTGGTTTTGTTCCGGGAAAGGTACGTTTCAAGCGAGTTAATGGGCTGGATTCTAAAGGACCTAAGTTATTGGCGGGTTCACCTCTATCAAATGCGGTAACCACCACACCGTGTTGCCAGCCTTGAAGAATGTTAGTTATTTCGTACTTATAGTTATATTTTTTGTTGTTCAAAATAAGTGGTTCTGCTAACCGAATTGTATTAAACCCGTTATCAGCTTCGATAATTCGAGAATCTTGATAACCTGTGTGTTTGGGTAAATCATAATGAGCAATCAATTCCAAATCCTGAAACACATTTTGACCGGTTGAACGGGTATCAAATCCGGGACGTGTCTTATACAAACGATAACCTTCAAAATCCTGTACGCGAGAAATGGGGTCTATAAAACTTTCGGCATTATCCTGCCAATAAAGCGTGATCTTATTTTCCTCCAAGAGGATAGTATCGTTCGGTGGTGGTGGTGGTTCAGGCAAGATATAACGATCTAAACGATTGTTACCATTATTATCTTCACCCTCATCTAATTTTCCATTGAAATTACGATCTTCACCATTAAAGGCACTTTGCGCCCAACCGGCATTTTTCAAAAACTGTGTTTTTTGTGCCGGATTATCCTCCGAAGTAGGTTTTCCATCTTGCGTTTTTTCCGCAAGGATGATAGCAAATGCTACATTTACTTCTTCACCGGGCTGAATTGTTGGATAAGGTCCTGCCGATAACAGCATGGATAAATTACCGGGTTTTTTTAAGTTTTGAAGTAAGGCTTCAAAGTCAGCAGGCGGAAGTTGATTCATCCCTTTACTTAAACGTGCAAAACGCTCCAAATCATTAGCAGGAACCCGATTTATACTGGTAAAATCACCGAATTGCCAAACGTTGTAATAGGTCTTAAAACTGGTATCTATCTTAGAATGTATAAACTGATCTTTGAACTGTGAACCCAAGTAACGACAACCGAAATAACTGTCGGTGTAACCAACATCGCCCGCCGCATCAAATTCATAGGACATATACAGACTATCAACATACCCTGAACCGCCTTTATTAAAATATGAAGTCCCGCCTGAACCTGCAGGTGTACGAAGCGTATTTCGAATTACAGGATCAGACCAATAACCAATGTGAACGTTCTCCCAAGGCTGATTACTTGAATTTTTGATCTTAAAATTCAGGATAACGAAAAAGTTAGCAAAACCAAAACCCCAATTATAGGCTTCAAAATGAACATCAGCCCCTAATGGACCGCTTTCTAAATTATTAATTAAGATGTCCGTACCGGGTATTTTGATGTTTTTATCTGTAAAATCCGAAACAAAATCTTGATGAGAAACTGCTTCAGGTGTATAGAATTGAGTATTGTCCAATAAATTTGATCGAACACGAATACTTGAACCCTGATTTGCAGTGAATTCATATCCCGAAGCACCGGCAGAATAACCACCGGATGAACTTACTGCCCCTGTACTGACAATGGTATTATCTCCTACTTTTGCACCAATCCAAAGTCCGCCTTGAAACAAATGATCTATACGCGAACCGGCAGGATACTCACAGGAAGGATATCGTAAATTAATATCATCATAACTCCCCTTGAATGCGTTGCCGATCATTCCTAAATTATTGATCGTTAGGCGAACGTTTGAGGCAGTAGTCAATTTTTCGTCATAAGAGGATTGACCAAAACCTTCTTGTCCGAAAATGATCGCTAATAAAACCGTCGTAATTTTCTTTAGCATGGATACAAATATATGCCTTTCACGTTAAGCTAAGATAAACTCTTTGAAAATTTTTGTGTTATCAGTGAAAAATGATCTTTGATACAGATTTTGGGTAACTTTGCCTTTAATTCATATGACTTTATGCCTTTAACTGTACTCGGAATCGAATCTTCTTGTGATGATACTTCAGTAGCGATAATTAGCGATGGAGTTGTATTAGCAAATGTGGTTAGTTCCCAACTCAAACACCGTGAATTAGGTGGTGTAGTACCGGAGTTGGCTTCGCGTTTACATTTGACGAATATCGCTTATGTTATCCGTGAAACGATGAACTGCGCAAAATTAAATAATTGGGATCATATTGATCTTATTGCTTACACAGCTTCTCCCGGGTTATTGGGTGCTTTAATGGTCGGGAATTGTTATGCAAAAGGATTAGCTTTAGCATTAAACAAACCGATTGTTGCTGTCAATCATATGGAAGGTCATGTTTTATCTTTGTTTTTAGGTAGTGAAAAAGTACGTTTTCCGTTCTTATGTTTAACGGTTTCGGGTGGTCATACGCAAATAGAATTGGTTGAAGGTTTTTTTCAAAGAATCGTCATCGGTAAAACAAGGGACGATGCCGCGGGCGAAGCCTTCGATAAAATAGCCAAACTCTTGGGATTACCATACCCGGGAGGTCCTGTCATAGACCGATTAGCTCAAGAAGGTAATCCAAATCTATTCACTTTCCCCTACCCTAATGTAGATGGATTTGATTTCAGTTTCAGTGGTTTGAAAACATCAGTCTTGTACTTTCTACAAAATCAGCTCAAAACCGATCCGCAATTCATCCAAAAACACCAAGCGGATATCTGTGCCTCGCTACAGAACCGCATTGTTAACTTTTTATTAGATAAGCTATTCTTAGCTTCGGAACAATATAACATTTCTACCTTAGGTATTGTAGGAGGCGTTTCAGCCAATAGCTTATTACGTAGTCAATTTTTAGAACGTTGCGAACAATCCAATAAGCAAGGTTTTATTCCTCCATTTGAATACTGTACCGATAATGCGGCGATGATTGCCTACACTGCCTACCAAAAATATTTATCTAATCCTTCAGCAATAAACGATCATTACGTTGTTGCTCGTCCGTATTAAAAATCGGACACCTAGATGTTTATAGGTGTCCGATTGATAGATAGATAGTGAAGAAATATTTTATTCTTTCACGATTTTAATGACCTTGGTTTGATCTCCTGCTGATAACTTCACCATATACATACCGGAAGCAATATCAGGTGTATCTATCAACCATTCATTTGTACCCGAGACAGATTGTAGCGTTGTATTGTAAATGGTTCGTCCTAATGCATCGGTCATCACCACATTTACGGGAATTGAATTCATTGCTTCATAACGAACGGTAAACTGTCCGCGATAAGGATTTGGATAAATGTTACAATCCATAAAGGAAGTAACACTGTTCGGGTTATTCTCTTCTTCCAATCTTCCAGCCAACGTTCTGAAGCGTGTAAAGGTAGAATAAAGCGAATTAACCGTTCCGCATCGAGCCGCAATACGAACTTCATAATCGGTATTTGGTAAAAGATTCGTTACGTTCAGACTTACAGCATTCGGATTTGATACCGGAATGGTTGTAATCGTTTGCCCGGGTCTGCGTATTTGAATTGTATAACCTATCACATTAGGCACAGATGTCCATTGTACCAAGACTGTATTTCTTGTTGGTGTGAGGCTTGTTATGATTGGAGTTTGACACGTTGGTGTTAGTGGAATAGTAGTAACGATAGTAGTCGGAGTAAGGTCTCCTAATGTGTTTCCACAAACCGCCCGTAGTTGAATAGCATAATTACTATTCGGTAAAAGACTGGTTATCGTAAAGGTAGTAACGTTTGGCGAAATATTACGAATTGTGTTTCGACTACCATTGGGTTCTAAACGGAAACTGATTTCATAACTGGTTGCACCACTAACAGGTGTCCAATTCAGTGTGATACTGTTGGTATTCGGGATGATGTTGGTAATCGTCGGTGTTCCGCAGGATTGTCCCATCGTCGTTTTGAAAGTTGTTCCAACTACATCCGTAGAACGGACGTTCGTTCCGCAAACCGAACGTACCACCCAAACGTATGATGTATTAGGCAATAACCCGCCAATAGTTATACTGTTTGTATTTACAGGTAATACCATGAAAGTAAACGTTTCGCGTGGTCGGAAGGCTATTTCATAACTCGATACGTTAGGGACAGCATTCCAAGACAAGAATACACTATTCGATTGTATTTGTCCCACAGCCAAATTAGTCGGCATCACACAATCCATTGAAGGTCGTGTAGTGAAACGTTGTATCACAAAGTTATCCTCAGATGAAGAACTACTTGCGCAAAGCGTCCGAATTAAAAACTCATAGTTGGTATTGGAGCTTAATCCATCTAAGACGACAAAATTATCCGTAACCAAAATTGGAGGATTCCAACGTAAAATACCGTTGACACGATAATTTACTTCATATTGCACGGCTTGAACTACATTATTCCAACTTATCAATACGCTTCTATCCGTAATGTTCGTATATGAAACGTTGATCGGTGCAGGACAATCGGAACTCGGTACAGTCTTGAATACTTGTTCAGCTGAAGGTAAGGAATTTTCACCAGAAACACAGACCGTCGTTACAAAGAACACATATTCCTCATTCCCTAACAAGTTAGCAAGTATAATGCTGTTAGTCGTAGTATTTTGGGTTAACGGATTATTGGATGAATTTTTCAACCGATATGAAACCCTGTAAAACTCTGCATTTGGTACAGCAGTCCAAGTGATTTCCGCAGAAGCACTGGTCGTACTTACCACCCGAACATTAATCGGTGTTGCACAATTACTACCGCTATTAGTCGTAGCAAATATGGGGGCGGTATCCGTTGAAACTACATTTCCTGCGCAAACAGAACGTAAGATCATTTCATAACCTACACTGGGTAACAAACCCGTAATGGTAACACTACTGTTTGTAGTATTAATAGTTGTAAATTCACTATTAATACCACGTACTCTGTAATTAACTTGATAACCCGTAGCACTCGGATGACCATTCCAAAGTAAACTAATGGTTGTTATACCGACATTAGTTATTGTTAAATTAGTAGGTACAGGACAATTTCCACTTTGAGATAAAGTTCTGAAAATAGGAGCATTTACCTGCCCGGAAGCTAAATTATCCCCGCAAATAGCTTTTACGCGTACTTGATATTCGGTGTTGGGTGTTAGTTCATTCAAATTAACGAATGTATTTCCCGTTATGACTACTAATGATGAAAGTCCACCAACGGGATTGTATTCTACTTCATATTGAACTGCTTGAGAATGCCCATCCCAACGCACGACTGCACTTAAATTGGTAATATTATCTACCCGAACGTTTACAGGTTCAGGGCAAGAGGCGTTACCTGTGGTAGTGAATCGTGGTCCTTGAGTTAATAAAGAAGATAAATTACCTACGCATATAGTTCTTATCGTATATTCGTAGGTTCTGCCGGGTAATAATCCTGTTAAACCGATGGTTGGACTCGTTACCGAACGGGTTTCTATTGTTGTATTGCCTACGATATTATACTTCACTTCATACCGTATTGCACCCTGAACTGCATTCCAAGTGATCGTTGCCGTCGTATTAGATACGTTACTAATACGGATACCGGTAGGCGCAGCACACGAAGTAATATCCGGTAATGTAGTAAAACAGGTATCACGACTGAATTCCGAGAAATTGTTTGCTCCGCACTCGGCACGCACCCGCCAACAATACTCGGTAGCGGGTTTTAAGCCATTTAGAACGATAGCACTGCGCGTTGACCGAGCCGTAAACTGTTGTGTACCACCGTTCTCTTGATATTCAATTTCATAAGTAGTAGCTTGGTCAACCGGCGACCAAACCATCAACCCCGAGTTTTTAGTTACCGATAAGAATTTCAAATCACGAGGTTGACGACATTCGGGTATAATTTCGGTTGTAAATGTATCAACAGGACTTTCTTCCGATGAACCCATAGCCCCGCATAATGACCTGACGAAAAATTCATATTCAAAACCCGGTGTTAATCCCGTTATGGTATAACTGTTTTGCGTAACTGTAGCTTCGTCAAAAGGAGTGGTTTGTCCTACTTCACGCCAAGAAACAACATACTCTAAGGCATTCAGAGGAATATCCCATGAAACGCTAGCGGTTGTTGTCGTAATGTTATTTACTTTAATGTTGGTAGGTACAAAACAAGGTGATAGTGTTTTAGTTGTATCACCAATCCATTCGGAAGTACGATTCGTCGCGCAAACAGCTCGTACTAAATAAGTATATCGCGTGTTGAAGTCTAAACCCGTTCTGATAATTGTAGTATCCGTAACTTGAATCGGTGTGGGATCAGGATCGCCTACTTCTTTGAATTGAAATTCATAATACAAAGCGGCAGGAACACCAATCCATGTTAATCGGAAGGAATTAGTTGTTAATTCCGATACCCTAATATCCGCAGGTGCATCGCAGTTTTGTGGACAACCGATTGCAGTAGTTGTAAATGTTACAGTAGCATTGGGCGAAATGACGTTAGTACCGCAAACCGCCCGAACGACCACATCATAACTCGTTCCACACAATAGATTAGATAATGATACATTCGTTAAAGTAGTAGGAATTCGGATAGCGTTAGTAGAACCCGTAGGTACATATTCTAGTTCATAACTCAAAGCACCTGATACTGCTGTCCAAGAAATTTGTGCGGAATTGTCAGTAATATTATTGACAACTAAGTTTGTCGGTGGGTTGCAGATATTGACGTTGGAAGGTACATTAACCGTTAATGTTACTGTACATGCTGTATTAACGTCAACGACAATAATATCATGATTACCTGAATTCAGTTGCGTGAATAAAGGTGATAATTGCGGTGTGGGTGAACCGTCAATAAAATAAGCATAGTTACCGGAACCACCGGATACACTAACTCGTATTGTACCGTTGGGTGTAAAAGGATCAGTAACAGGTGTTGCTGTGGCAGTTGCAGTAATGGCAGGTAGTACCCGAACGGTTCTCGTTAAAGAATAGGTACATAAAATATCACGACCAAAATAAGTAATTGTGTACGTACCTACACCGGGCGGCGTGAACTGATTACCGTTACGGATGCCGTTTCCAACAAATTTACCACCTATAGGTAATCCGGTTAAAGTGATGGGGTCTACATTTCCACAATAAACGTCATTTAATCCTAAAATCTGAACATCAGGACGGGAAACAGTAACCAAATAAGTTGTATCTGTATAACAGCCTTGAGAACCGGGAGGCAAAGTTATGTTCAACATATGCACACCTACTCCCGCTTGGTATGGGCTAAAGACGTTATCCGCTTGCATACCCGGACCTGATACTATTGCACCAGGAACGTCTAATAATAACTGAACAGGCGATTTAATATAGCAATATTCTGCTACCCAGTTAACGATTTTCGGTGCTTTGGGATTAACAACTTTTACTTTTCGGGAAATCGAATAGGGACAACCATTATTAAATCCTGAATAAGTAATCGTATACGTCCCCGCTCCAATACTTGGCGAAAATAGGTTACCCGCAACTCCGGTACCACTAAAAGTACCACCGGGAGGTTCTGCGGTTAATAAAACGGGCGTAGCAAAAGCATTATTACAATATGAAGATGCAAAGCTATTAGTAAATCGAGCAGAAGTATCCACAACTTCGACCGTAACGGTTGTAGTACGGCAGTTTCCTGTTCCCGATCGAGTTACAGTATAAGTCGTCGTTTGTTTGGGTTTGGCGATGACGTTAGCTCCTCTGTCAGTATTTAGTCCTGTTGAAGGCGACCATGTGAAATTAAATACGCCGGGTTCGGTTGCAGATGCCCGTAAAGTTGTTGCATTTCCCAAACAGATAACACTTTCATCCGCTTGTGCAATGATACGAACGGGCTGAACGCGAACAACGATAGATGCCGTTCTGAAACAACCGTTTGCTAATTGTCCCGTTACAAAGAATGTATCAGTAACCAATGGATTAACAACCACCGTCGGACCTACCCCGCCGGGAAATGTACCCCTTGTCGACCAAGTGTAACTATAAGCCCCCGCGCTGGATGCTCTTAATGTAACCGGCGAACCCGAGCAGACGTTATTGGTACTGGCCGAAAGAACGATGGCAGGAGTTTGATTCACTTCGATGCGTACAGTTTGACGATTAACACAGCTTGCCGATTTACCAATTACTGTATAAGTGGTAGTAGAGGTTGGTGATGCAACAACAGTTCCGATAAAGTCTTTACAATTCGGTGCGCAAGATAGCCCTGTTGAAGGCGACCAATCGTAAGTAGTAGCCCCTGTTGCTGTTAAGATCGTTGTAGAACCACGACAGATGGTTGCATTATCAGCCGTTAAAGTTACGTTAATGGGCGGAATAACGGTTACTCTTCTGCTTATGGTTCGGTTACAACCGGTTGTTGTAGATACGATAGTACCCGTAATGGTATGTGTACCGATTCCTGCTATTGAGGGAACGAATTGAAAAGCATTTGGTCCAACTTGTCGAACTCCGGGACCCGAAAAGAGTATCCGGGTATTGGGCTTGAAAGGTGAAAAGACTAAGTTATAAGGTGCAGTATTGTCTGCGCAAAATTGACTCACTGTATCCGATACACCAATAAATAATGCTACAGAATCGGGTTGAGGATTAACCCGAATTAAGGTTGAAGCCGAATATGCGCAACCAAACAGATCACCCGCGTAAGTAATAACAACATTACCACTCACTAATGAAGGATCAAAAATTGAATCATTCACCACGCCAGAGCCTGTAAATACTCCTCCGGGAGGAGTTGCATGTAAAACGAAAGGAGCTTCCCCTTGACAGAAAGTAGAACGCGTTAACTGAAACTGAACGGTAGGATTGGGTTCACGGTCTAAGGTGAAGCAAACTTCGTTTTGACAACCGTTTACGTCTTCTACTAATAAACAATAAGTCCCGGGAGCTAATCCCGAAATATCTTCCGTAGCACGGGCATTTGACCAAAGAAAATTATAGGGTGGCGTACCCCCGCTAACCGTTACATCAATCGCGCCGTCATTGACTCCCGAACAAGCGGGCAAGCGAATCACATCGGTAGTTATGCTTATGGCGGGAATGGGGTCTAATATGAAACAAGTATCCGATACACAACCGTTAGCATCCGTAACCGTTAAACAATAGGTGCCGGAGGGTAAACCGTTAATATCTTCTTGATTAGAACCGGTACTCCATAAATAAGTATAAGGTTGTATTCCACCTAAAATTTGAACACGAATAGACCCGTCAGAGGCATTCAAACAAGTAGGATCAGTTTTAGACCTTTCAGTAATGGTTAATTGTTCTGTCAACGGCATAACAATATCCGTAACCTGTACAAAACAATTCAACGAATCAAATACCGAAAGAGAATAATTGCCGGGAGCAACGTTCGTTGCTGTTTGGGTTGTAGCACCATTTGACCAAACAAAGCGATAAGGCGGTGTTCCTCCTGATGGGTTGGCAGTTAAGGATGATAGACCATCATTATTACAAGTTTCTGCTCGAACAGTTACCGTTGCTTGTAACAAGGCTGTTTGTGTTAAACAAAAGCGTCTGGTAGCCGAACAGCCATTGGCATCGGTTACATTAATGTCATAACAACCTACCGACAGATTTTCTGCATTCGTAGTATTTAATAATGGATCATGGCTCCAACCGATGGTATATGGTTGTGTTCCACCCGCAATAGTCGTAGAAATTGAACCTGTACTTTCCCCATTACAAGCCGGATTATCAATAGATTGGGGGGAAATGGTTAGGGAATTAGGTGCAGTGATCGCTTGCGTAAAAGTGGTTACACAACCACCATTATCCCGAACAGTCAATATATATGTTCCCGCACTTAGATTAGTAATATCATCGGTAGTAATATTAACAGGTGTCCAATGGTAAGTATAGATGCCCGTACCACCCGTTGCTGTAATAAAAATTGCTCCGTCACTTAAACCGGTACAACTTACATGATTTAGACTATCTAAAGTAACATTGATGGCAGCAGCGGCAGTAATTTCTTGGTCTATCGTTGTTTGACAGCCCCTTGAATCTGCTATCGTTACTGAATAAATGCCTGCAGGAATGTTGAATAAATCCCGCGTTTGTGCGCCATTGTTCCAGATTGCAAAATAGGGGGCAGTTCCTCCGCGAACGTCCAATACAATACGACCATCTCGATTACCCGAACAGGTTTCATTTTGGAAAGATGCTATGGCTACCGTAACAGGAGTAGGTTGCGTAATGACTTGGCACGCCGTTGAAGAGCATCCGCGACTATCCGTTACCGTTACACAATATTGTCCGGCAGGGATAGCTATGAGGTCTTCGGTCGTAGCATTGTTTGACCACTGAAATTGATAAGGAGGTGTACCGCCTGTCGGTCTTAAATCTATTCTTCCCGTTGAATGTCCATTACATTGTACATCTATTTTAGAAGGTATGGAAAGTGTAACAACAGAAGAAGGTTGGGTAATGGTTACCGTTAAAGAAGCAGTACAGCTCATCGAATCCGTAACCGTAACCGTGTACGAGCCGGCTGTCAGCCCGGTTCGGTCAGGTGAGTTAATTGTATTATTATCCGACCAAACGTAATTATATTCCGGAAAAACATTTGGTAAAAACGGTGTTCCCCCGTTAGCTACTACTGAGATTTCGCCTCCGTTACCGTTTTGGCATGAAACATTTGTACGATTTGCTAAAGCAACTGTGAGTCTGGTTGGTTGCGTGATGGTTACCGATATGGGATTAGCAGTTCTGCAATTATTAGCATCGGTAACGACAACACTGTATGTACCGGGACTTAAACCGGAAATACTCGCTGTTGTTCTACCATTTGTCCATGAATATCGGTATGGTGGTGTTCCTCCTGTTGCCGTAACGGTTGCCCTACCATTCGCTGTACCGAAACAAGTGACATCTGTTGAATCGAACATAAAAGCTGTTAACTGCGTTGGTTGGGTGATGGTAAAACAACTGTCAATAGTACAGTTATTAAAGTCCGTAACCGTAACACAATAAACACCTGCTACTAAATTGGTAACGTTTTGGGTTGCACCGAAGAAATTACCGTCTCGAGTCCAATTATACGTATAAGGTGTCCTACCGCCAGTAGGAGTAATATTAATGTTACCTGTATTAGCTGAAAAACAAGCAATATTATTCGTCGTAGCGGTTAAGGTAAAACTACCGGCACAAGGGATTGTGAACTGTTGCGAAATCGTACAATTATTATTATCATCTATGATTAACGTATAAGTACCGCAGGGAACGTTAACTAAATCTTCATTATTTCCTCCTGATGGTCCCGACCAACGAAAACGATAAGGAATCGTACCACCTGTAACTGTAATATTAATACCTCCTGTACTACTGCCAAAGCAAGAAGGAGTCGTTATAACTGTATTCGTAACTGTGATGCGTGCCGGGTCTTGCAGTGTAATTGTAGTGTCAATTTGGCAACCTCGAGAATCGGTAACTGTTACTGTATAAGGGTTTTCGGTTGGACTTAAAATCGCGGATAGGTTGGAAACATTATCCTCAACCGAAGAACCAGTATTCCATTGGTACAAATAAGGTGGTGTTCCCCCATCAACGTTAATACGGATACTACCATCTGCTTGATTCGGACAAGATGGATTCTGCGCTTGTACGGAAATAAATTGAAATTCATCCGGCTCATCAAGAGTGAATTGGCGTTGGATAACACAATTACGGGAATCCCTTACCGTCAATAAATAAGTTCCCGCAGGGATATTCGTTAAATCTTCATTGGATGAGAAATTTGGAACATTATTTCGCGTCCAGTTATATGAATAAGGTGATGCACCTCCCGTAACAGTAATAAATAAATTACCATTTGATTGTCCGAAACAATTAACCTGCTGAAGGTTATCCAAGTTGATACTTAACGCCGGTGGTTCAGTGATCGTTATGGAAAAATTACCGACACAACCCAATGAATCGGTAACGGTAAGGTTATAGGTACCTGGTTGTAAACTGTCTAACTGTTGTGGAAAAACCGGCTGAACTATAATACCTGGACCGTTCCATAAATAGGTATAGCCATTCTGCCCCGGAGTACCGCCATTGATTTGAATTCCTACCGAACCGTCATCCGCACCATTACAAGAAACGTGATCCAACTGCTGGATATCCATTTGAATCACATTCGGTTGGGTGATGGTAATTAAAACTATATCTTGGCAGTTATTCTCATCGGTTATGGTTACAGTATAATTACCAGTAGGTACATTAACAATTGAATCTCCAACCCCGTTTGGATGCGACCAATTAAATGTCCTCGTTCCTGTACCACCAATTACAGTCAGTCTGGCTCGTCCATTACTCTCTCCAAAACATCGAACAGGCGTATAATTTTGCGGTTCAAGAACACCATCTAATTCAAACGGTTCAACAATAGTAAAGGCTTGAACGGCTGTACATAAGGAAGCATCGGTAATCGTAACGGAGTAATTGCCGGCGGATAATCCCGTCCGTGATGATGTCCCTAATCCAATATCATTCCATATAAAAGTATAACCGGGTGTACCTCCGATGACGTTATTTAGCGTAATTGTACCATTTCTTGCACCAAAGCACGTAATATCAGTCGAAGTTGACGTTGAAGTAATGGCGGCGGGTTGCGTAATTGTAAAAGGAATGACTGCTGGCGCGCAATTAGAGCTTAAATCTGTAACTTGAACGGTATAATTTCCGGCGGGAAGATTAGTAGCATTTCGATTATTCAATGGTCCGGTTGGAAACCAAACAATATTGTAGTTTCCTGACCCTGTGATGGTCAGCGAGGCAGTACCATTATTTCCACCATTACAGGTAACATTTGTTAAGGTAATGGGCGTTTGAACACTAAAAACATTAACAATAGGTAACGTCAACGTCTGTGCCGGATTACCATTATTGAAAGTAATGGTTAACGTTACGTTGTATGGCGTTGCGTTAGGCGTATTGTACACGACTGAAGGGTTCTGGACATTAGAAGTTCCGGGTGTCCCTCCTTGAAAAACCCAACTATATGAGGCAACATTTGCCGTAATGCCGGTACTAAAGTTAACCGTCCCGCCAACGCAGGTGGTAACAGCAGTATTAGGTGTAAATATCTGGGCTTCAGCAACTAATGCAGATAACCAAAACAAACCCACCAATAACCAACTGATGGAACGTAAACTTAATGCGACGGAAGTGTATATGTTTTTCATACGCATACCTATTGATATGATTTGGCAAATTTCGGCAATTAATACTTACCGATGAAACTAATCTGCAATATACAAAACATTTCCGAAAACCACAAGTACGTACCCATAATTAATTGTTTTTTCAGTTATTATTCATCAAAAATGAAGGTAAATTAATTGGTGGTGTATCTAAAGGATTTTAACCTTAAATAAGGCACTTCATTATCAGTTGCTTTCGGTAGTTCTATCACTTTTTAGATACACTGTCGAAAAAATCATACTTTTATACCTACTAAAGTGAGTTAAAAATAATAAATATCTCATACAATAACGGAGCAAGTCAACAAATTTGCTCCGTTATTGTATGAGATATGATAATTTATTCGAATAAAATAAATTTACCCTTTCCTCTGTTACCGAATCTCTTTATAATGTCCGAAGAATTTATTTTAACATAAACACATCCGTACCGATTAAATAAGCGTTATCTGATCCAGGAGCGGATTGCGCATAGATTTGTATCGTATGTTGCCCCTTTTCAAATTCATCTTTTTCGGCACGCTGATATTCAAAGCTGATAGGTATTTGATTTCCGCTGTAATTTGTAGACACACGTGTGGTATAGCCCAAATCCTTACCTTCTGATTTGAAGTAACCACTAACGGTATTCATATTTTGATACAGCTTACCGGAAGGACTTTTGATAAGGATATAAAAATTACGATTCCCCTGTTGGGCTATGCTGTTTTTCATAATGTTACAGCTAACCGTAATTTTGTTGGTTCGCTTGGCTTTAGAGCCTTGTCCCTCATAATTCTCACTGGATTTTGAACCAAACAACCCTTTATAATCAAATTTGTAAGTGAATTCTGCCGCTTGAAGTTTGCTACCTGCTTCAATCTTGATTTTTCCGGTTTCTACCTCATCACCCAACTGTTGAATGGTGCCTTTTTGTTGTTCTACCGTGCCTTGCAGTTCGGTAACTTGAGTTTTCAACACTTGAATTTGGTCTTCCAACTCACGAATACGGGTTTTATTTTTTTCATCGTAATAACGAAGCTGGTCTAAGTTACCTTTGAGTTTCTCGATTTCTTCTTTGGACTTAGCTCCTTCGGTCATCAACTTTTCTGCCCTTACTTTATAGTAAGTAATTTTTTCCTGAAGGTTTTTTAACTGATTCAGCAGTTCCTCTTTTTCGTTGGTAGTCGTGGTTAATTCATTTTCCTTAGAAGAAAGTTCTTTTTCCAATTCTTTAATTTCCGAATCCAGATTTTCAATGTCCTTTTCTTTTTGGACGATGGTATCGGTTTTTTCCGTGTTATCGAAGAAGAGGAAGCCTCCCGCGATTAACAACAAGGCAATGATTCCGCCCATCACGATAATTATGGTCTTATTAGAACCAGATTTGCCGGTAGGTGTAGGCGTAGGGTTTTTATCGAATGCCGGTTGCATATGGATAACGTGATTTGTCTTTTTAGGTAAATTGATTTACAAGAGATCAATTAAATCCCATTGTAAGCAAATTAGGTGCAAAATAATCCGATTCAGGCTAATAAAAAAATAGCTGATGATTATTTTTATGTGTTACTAACGAATGTGAACCCATTACTGCGTCGCTTTCTCTGTACGTAGTTTACGAACGCGTTTACGGGCTTCCACTTTATAAAGGCTTGCGGGAAACTCGGTCAAAATTTGGAAATAAAGTTCTTGGGCTTTCTTCTTATCACCCAATAAGGATTCATAGATTTCCGCCTTCGTAAAAAGTGCATCATCGGCAAAGATGTCTTCTTTATGTTTCTCTAAGATTTTATCTAAAAGGCTGAGGCATTCTTGTGTTTTACCTTGCTGAAGAAAGATTTGGCTCTTTTGCCAAAAAATATCATCCGCTAAGGGGTGATTCGGAAAATTATAAGCAATGGAATCTAACAAAGGCAAGGCTTGGTCATACTTCTTTTGATAAATCAATAATTCTACATGAGCGAACTTTTCTAAGGCAGTCGTCGTCGAATCCAAGCCTGTGTTATCTTGTATCGTTAAATACAAGCGTATTGCATCGTTGGCAATATCATTAGAAGTATTTTCCTTTAAGATTTTAAGAAACGCTTTCGAGTCCTCAAAGTCGCCTTTGTAATACGATAATCGCGCGGCACGGAATTTTGCCATTGCCCCGATTTGGGTGTTCTCAAAGGCTTTCTCCACTTCAGCATATTTTAGTTTCGCTTTGTTGTACTCACCCTGCATGATAAACACATCCCCCAATAATAGTTTAGCTTCTGCCTTCTTGATGAGCGGAACGGCGAGCTGTTCTATGGCATTCAGTTCATCTAAGGCACAATTCAAGTCGCTCAAATAAAAAATACAGATACGCGCCTTACGATACATGGCATCGAAAAATTGGGGTACACGACTATATTGCGTAAATAAAGTATTATAATTCGACACTGCTTGGCGGAGGGCAACGGTATCTGTCTTGACGCTTTCTAAGGCTTTGAGTTCAAAGTTTTTCGCCTTTTCCATCGTTGCTTCCAAAAAGTAAGGAGAATCCTTATAGTTGTTAATCAGATAATCCAATGCTTTATTGGAAAGATCATACTCTTTGTTGTTTTGGAGGGTTTGTGAAAATTTGTAAATGCGATTGCCACCCTCATTCTTCATTTTATCCAATGCCCGTACCTGTAAAAAGGCTTCTTCGTAGTTGTTGGCTTCCATGTAAAAGCTATACAATAGTTCTACCATGTTAGGGTCATTGTTTCGTTTTTGGCTTTCGGTCAATAAAACCTTCTCTATTTCAGGACTTTTATCATCTTTGACCAAGCGCAAGATTTGGGATTTGACGTAATCGTACTGTCCTGTACTTTGGGTGTAAATATTGATATATTCCTGAATAGCACGTTCTAAATTACCATCCATTTGATAGAGGTAAGCCAATTCATTAGCAAATACTTGCGGGGTATTGAGTTTATCACGACCTTTCTTATAGGTTTTTAATGCCCATTTATATTTTTGTTCAGTCATAAAAAAGCCACCAATCCGATAAAAATCGTTGATGTCTTTGAGTTTATTATCAATCACATCCGCCCAGACGGTTTCTGCTCGGTCGGTATTGCCTTGTCGTTCAAATACTTTTCCTTCTAAGGCAGAGAGATAGGCTTTGTTAGCCGTTTTCCGTTTTTGTTGTTGACCAATGAATTCCCCGGCTTCGGTAAATTGATTCAGATGCGTATAGCAATCCACAATGCGTGAGACATAAAAGTCAGCATCAGGATAGGTTTTCAAGACCTTTTCATACAATTCTAAGGCTTTACCGTACTCCCCGTCATTAAAATATTCGTTGGCTAAATTAATTTCCTCCTGAGGTTGAGCATAAAGCGTTAACGCTGTTATGAATGCTAAAAAGATGCTGAATAGATACTTCATTGCCTTTAGAAAAGGTTTTGACCCAAAACCAAACAGCAAAGTAAACG